>SL_3KL_010_SEDDRAFT_10000502_pt1 | contig 32240 bp, 28 predicted proteins | sample SodLakKL_010_SED_2_FD_10381 | JGI IMG/M metagenome (IMG submission 10381)
CTGTAGGGGATGCTGCGGATATCAACGATGTGGTTAATATTGTTCGCCTGGATCAGTGATATGAACTGCATGAAATTAAGGCTGTTGTGCCCGACTGTAAATATCGTCTGAGCCATACTTTATTATATATGGAACAGGTTTAAAAAATCAATGACCAAACATTAATTTTTATTTGAAGTTTTTTTCACCTTGAGAATTTCGTGGGATTCGAGAAAATCATCATCCAATAAAATAAGACCAGGTCAGCCTATAAGCCGCATTCTGTCCGGTGGGAAACCCACCTGGATGGACATCTATCTACGCAGACGGTCGCCCGTCAGCTCAAGCGGTCTACCCGGAGATGGTTGGGAAAGAGGCGCTTCCCGCTTCAAAAAAAGCTTCTCTCCTGCTTGACCTTGCACCGCATGGGGGTTGCCTGGCCAGAAGCATTACTGCTTCTGCCGGTGGTCTCTTACACCACCGTTTCACCCTTACCCTCCCAGAAGAAGAGCGGTTTGCTTTCTGTGGCCCTGTTCCAAACGTTTACACGTTTCCGGGTGTTACCCGGCATGCTGCCCGATGGTGTGCGGACTTTCCTCGGGTCGATTTGACCCGCGTCCATCCAGCCAACCTGGTCTAATTTGATTGGACCTATATTATACGATTAATGTGTATGAAAAGTGTAGGATCGCAGTCATTTTTGAAGGTATCGTTCTGGGTATTATGAGCTTTTCATGTTTCAATCTTTTTGGGGCACTCTTCTTGTTGACGATGCATCCAATGTAAACCTAGGTCGGTCAATGCAAGGGTTTCTTAACTTCATTTGCAGCCTAGAAAATGACTGGACAAAAAACAAGTACCCAGGTAGAATAATTTTTCGTGTTAAACGAACTGAAATTTTGAAATTATTTGGAAAGGTATTGGAGGTTAGGCCTTGGCTAATATAAAATCGCAAATCAAACGCAATCGTCAGAATAAGAAACGACGAGATCTGAATCGTGTTTTCCGGGGGCGAGCTCGAACGGCGCTTAAGAAAGCCCGGATCGCTATTCAGAGTGGAAATGCAGACGAAGCTCGTGCAGCAACCCAGATCGCGACGAAGGCTTTGGATAAGGCGGCTGCAAAAGGTGTTATGCATAAAAACAAAGCCGCACGCCAAAAAAGCCGGTTGATGCAACAATTTAACAATATGAAGTAATTCTAAAGCATGGTAAGTTAAGTTTAGATGGTAAATTGCAGCGGGAGCCAATCAAGCTCCCGCTTTGTGCATATAGGGAGAGATTGACATGAAATGTATGATGAAACTGGCAGGATGTTTTTTGGCATTCATCATACTGGCTGCTTGTGGTTTACAATGTGAATCGGTTGAACTGCCTCAAACCGTGAAAGAGCCGACAGCGACAGAACCTCACATTCCAGAAATCACCTACACACCGACAGAGATACCAACTCCAGCTATCACAGAAACGCCTTCTAAAACTGCAACCCCAACCCAGCCTAAAAGTGATGTATGCTTTTTATCCCTACCAATCACCTATGTCAATCCATTTGAAGATCCTCCCGTTGTGGTTTTATTGGACCCCTACAATGCGGATAAGCTTCATCAGATCTCAGCAGTTGGCTTGCGCGCGGGTATGGTTAGCGCCGTCACTCAAAACGGATTTTTCTTTATCGATGAAGATTTGGAGCAGATGCAATTTTTAGACCTGGATGGCAATGTTGAGGTGCTGGATTTCTTGAACCCTGATGGAGGACCTTTTCAAGGCGTTGTGCTGCCTTCTCCTGATGGTGAGCGAGTTGCCCATTCTTTTGTGACTTACGATGATGACGGCGGTGGACATGTAAAGATTCTCGTGTTCAATGTTGATGGGTCAGACGAAATTGTTGTGCTAGAGAAATATGTCGAATCCCGCCCGGCTCGCCCTACACCAATAAAATGGTCAGCAGATGGTCAATACCTTTATGCAATGAATGTTATCGAAGGGGTGGGTGCGTATGGTGGATTGGATTTAAACCGGATCGAGATTCAAACAGGGATCAGTGAAACTATTTTCCCAGATTTAGATTACTTAAGTACGATATCTGTTTCACTTGACGAGCGTTATGCTGCGAGAATTTTAAGAGGTGAGACGCTAAAGTTGGTTATCAAAGCACTGGAAACAGGTGATGAGATGACCTTGCTTTTACCGTCAGAGTATTATCAGGCAGGAGAAATGGTGTGGGCACCGGATTCAAGCGCAGTATTAATTTCTGTGTGGGGACATGAAGGGGATGTGGACACATTTTCCGTCCTATATGTGGATTTAGTCGAGCAAGAGGTGAATGTACTCTTTCCTGACGAAGGGCGGTTTTTGCGACCTGTTGCCTGGCAAGTTATGGACGTCATCTGGCTGAATGATAACGAAGGAAACCTATGGCGGATGGAGGCAGATAACCTGCAGATGACATTGATTGCGCAAGAGGCCTGGATAATTCCGCGTAGCCGTTAGGTTGTTTCAATAAAGCCTGTCGATTAAATTTGGTTTGAGGTGTTATAATTGCCTGGCATCACTAAATTACATAGAAGAGCGAATATTCATGTTTGAAAAAGAAAAAAACATAATTGAGACTAAAATTAAAACATACTTGAAGGGTGTTGACATTGAGGATGCTGAGATTGAATTCCGTCAAATCCCTTTCAGTGGTGAATGGGGTTTAGCGGTACCCCTTTTCCCAGTTGCGGCAGGTGAAGCTCGCTCGGGGAAAAAGGTGATCGTTCCACAACGGGCACAGGAACTGGCAGAAGGATTAAAAGAATTTTTAGGAGATTCACCGGCAGGTTTATCACGCGTAGATGCGGTAAAAGGTTACCTCAACCTGTACTTCTCGACTTCAACCTTCGCCCGTCGGGTGGTTGACACTGTCTTAAACCAGAGCACGGATTACGGAAAAAGCCCTGAACAAAACGAAACCGTGATGGTGGAATTTTCACAACCGAACACACATAAAGCCTTTCATGTGGGGCACCTGCGAAATGTGATCCTAGGAGGGAGCATTTGCCGGATCCTTGAATTTGCTGGCTATGATGTCATCCGAGCTAATTACCTGGGCGACATTGGGCTGCATGTCATCAAATGGATGTGGAATTACCTGAAAAATCATCCAGGTGAAGTGCCAGGAGAAGACCGAACACATTGGATGACCCAAATTTACGCTGAGGCAGACCGGCTTTTCCAAATCCCTGAAAATGAAGCTGAAGTGAGAAAGCTGTATGCACGTTGGAACCAAAGAGATCCGGAGATTGTGGCTTTATGGGAAAAGACCCGGCAGTGGTCCATGGAAGGGTTTGAGCAAATTTATGCTCAACTGGATGAATCCTTTGACCGGGTTTATTTTGAGAGTGAAGTTGAAGATTCTGGGACTGAATTGGTTGGACAATTAATCAACCAGGGGCTTGCGCAAGATGAACGTCCTAATGGTCCCGTGTTCATTGATCTTGATGATGTTCTTGGTACGGAGGATGAGTACCGGGTTTTGGTCGTCCTCAGGTCCGATGGCTCATCGCTCTACGCCACCAAAGATTTACCCTTAGCGATCCAAAAGTTTGAAGAATATGACCTGGATAAATCCATTTATGTGATTGATGTCCGTCAGTCCCTATATTTAAAGCAAATATTTAAAACGCTTGAGATCCTTGGGTATGATTGGGCAAGTCGGCTTTATCACTTACCTTATGAACTGGTCAATTTGCCGGGCAATGTGACTATGTCTTCCAGAGATGGAACCGTGGTGTTATTTGATGATCTGATCAGTGAAGCAACAAGCCGGGCAAAGGCAATTGTTGAGGAGAAAAACCCAGAATTGTCTTCTGGTGTTAAAGAAGAAATTGCGGAGGCGGTTGCATTGGGCGCTCTGAAATATGCACTGCTCTCTCGGGATAATACCAAGGTGGTCACCTTTGATTGGGATTCAGCATTGGATTTTAATGGACAGGCTGCTCCTTATATTCAATATGCCCATGTTCGGGCAGGCAGCATCCTTCGGAAAGCTGATCAAGCGCTACCATCAAATGCTGAATTTCCAGATGACCTAGAAAAGGCTGAACTGAACCTGATTGAGTTGATGACCCGTCTGCCTGGAGAGGTCAGTCGAGCGGCAGAATCTTATCGCCCATTGATCATTGCCAACCTGTCTTATGATTTGGCTCGGGCATTTAACGATTTTTATAATACATGCCAGGTTTTGAATGCTGAGCCTGTTATTCGTTCCTATCGTTTACGACTGGTTGCCGCTGCACAGCAGGTAATTGCTAACAGCTTGAATTTATTGGGTATTAAAGCGCCCAAAATAATGTAATTGTTTATAATATGAATCAAATAATCTGATAAAAAGGAGCTAACAAACGATGACAAAAATTCGCACGATTATCATGGGCGCCGCAGGGCGTGATTTTCACAATTTCAATACGTTTTATCGCGAGAATGATCAATACGAAGTGGTTGCTTTTACCGCGACCCAAATCCCGAATATTGATGACCGAAAGTACCCAGCAGCATTAGCGGGAGAACTGTATCCTTCAGGGATTCCGATATTGCCTGAAGAACAACTTGAGGCATTGATTAAAAAAGAAAAGATCGACCAGGTTGTGTTTGCTTACAGCGATGTGCCATATGAGTATGTCATGCAAAAAGCTTCTCTGGTCAATGCGGCTGGAGCAGATTTTCGTTTATTGGGTACTGGAAAAACGCAAATTAAATCCACAAAACCAGTTGTCGGTGTCTGCGCTGTTAGAACTGGTTCGGGAAAGAGCCAAACCACACGACGTGTTTCTCAGGTATTGCGTGATTTGGGTTATAAAGTGGCTGCCATACGCCACCCCATGCCATACGGCGATCTTGTCAAGCAAAAGGTGCAGCGATTTGCTGATTACAGCGACCTTGATAAACATGAGTGCACCATTGAAGAACGTGAGGAGTATGAGCCTCACCTGGATAGTGGGATTATTGTTTACGCTGGTGTCGATTATGAAGCCATCTTGCGAGAAGCTGAAAAAGAGGTTGATATCGTGTTATGGGATGGTGGAAACAATGATTTCCCCTTCTATGTCACTGACCTTTTGATCGTGGTTGCTGACCCACATCGCGCAGGTCATGAATTGCGTTATTATCCCGGAGAGACAAATGTGAGATTGGCAGATGTCTTTGTAATCAACAAGGTCGACACGGCCAATCCTGAAGATGTGATTACCGTACGCAATAATCTCTTCAAAGTCAACCCAACTGCGGCTGTGATTGAAGGCGCTTCACCGTTATTTGTTGATGACCCAGAAGCTATTCGCGGTAAACGTGTCCTGGTTGTGGAGGATGGTCCCACACTGACCCATGGTGATATGGCTTTTGGTGCAGGATTTGTTGCTGCTCAACGGTTTGGTGCGGGTGAGATTGTTGACCCAAGACCTTACGCGGTGGGTTCAATCAAAGAGACCTATGAGAAATATCCAGGTACAGGCATGGTCTTGCCTGCTATGGGATACGGTGACAAGATGATGCGGGATTTAGAAGAAACCATCAATGCAGCCGATGTTGACCTGGTGATCAGCGGTACCCCGATTGATCTAACCCGGATTGTGAAAATCAATAAACCGCTTCAACGAGTAACATACGAACTGCAAGAAATTGGCGAACCAACACTTAAAACCTTGTTGACCAAGAAATTTGGAAAATAATATCCATGAAATAGAAGATCGGGGTCGTTTCTTAGGGACGACCCCGTTTTATTTTTAATGCGGTAAGATTCAATTTATTCTGATCATGACACTATGAAAGAGTAAGTAATTCGCAATGTATTTTGACGAAGCAGAAATTTTTGTTCAATCTGGTAAGGGTGGAGATGGCATGGTCCATTTTCATCGTGAGAAATACAAACCACGTGGGGGACCTGATGGTGGTGATGGTGGGCGCGGTGGGAGCGTGATTCTCGTTGTTAATCCAAAAAAGAACACTTTGTTTGATTTTCGCCATCATTCTCGATATATTGCTAAGGATGGTCGCCCAGGTGGACCGAATAACAAGAGTGGAAAATCTGCCAAGGATTTATATGTCGAGGTTCCCCCTGGGACGCTGGTCTATGATGAAAAAACGGGCGATCTAATTGGTGATCTGGTCGAAGATGGACAGGAATTGTTGGTGGCAAAGGGCGGACGCGGTGGACGTGGGAATCAACATTTTGCCACAAGCCGCAACCAAACACCGCGCATGGCAGAACGGGGAGAACCGGAACAAGCGCGTAAGCTAAGGCTTGAATTAAAGATGATTGCTGATGTTGGTATTGTGGGGGTACCGAACGCAGGTAAATCCAGTTTGCTGGCAGTTGTCTCGAACGCCAAACCAAAGATCGCGAATTATCCCTTTACGACGTTGACGCCCAACCTAGGTGTTGCCAAACTAGATACCAATGAAATATTGGTCCTGGCAGATATCCCAGGTTTGATTGAAGGAGCACATCAAGGCGTTGGTTTGGGTTTTGCCTTTCTAAGGCATATTCAGCGAACAAAAGTTTTGATCCATATGCTGGATGGGCTTTCTGAGGACCCAATTTCTGATTTCTCGCAGATAAACAGTGAAATGGCATTGTTTGACGAGAAGATTACAGAAAAACCACAGGTTGTCGCTTTCAACAAGATGGATTTGCCTGATGTTAGGGATCGCTGGCCTGATGTGGAAAAAGCATTGGTTGGTTTGGGTTATGAAGTAATTCCTGTGTCAACTGTGTCTCGTGAGAATATCACAAAACTGATGTGGCGAGCTGTTGAATTGCTTAAAACAGCACCTGAGCCTACGCCCGTTGAAACGATGCCGGTTTATCGAGCAGCAGAAGATCCGAAATCTTTCAACCTGCAGAAGACTGATGATGGTTGGATGGTCCGTGGTGAAGCGATCGAAAGGGCTGCTGCGATGACTTATTGGGAGCACCGTGAGTCTGTCAGGCGCTTCCAACGTATCATGGAAAGCATTGGTTTAGATGCTGCCCTTCGTGAGGCAGGTATTCAGGAAGGGGATACAGTACATATTGGTGAGTATGCTTTAGAATGGCAGGATTAGTCAATGCACAAGAAGCGTTTAGGTATTTTTGGCGGGACATTTGATCCGCCGCATATTGGTCACCTGATCCTGGCAGCAGAAGCCCTTGATCAGCTGGATTTGGATTTCACGATTTGGGTATTGACTCCCGATCCCCCTCATAAGCGCGGCCAAGAGATATCGACACTGGATCATCGTTTGTGTATGGTGGAACTTGCTATCAGTGAAAATGAAGTTTTTTCACTTTCTCATGTGGACATTGATCGTCCAGGTCCCCACTACACTTTAGATACAGTTCAAATCTTGAGAGGTGAATATCCGACATTTGATTTAATCTACCTGATGGGGGGCGATTCTTTACATGATCTTCCAAACTGGCATGAAGCAGAGCAATTCCTGCATGCTGTTGATGGGATTGGTGTCATGCGCCGGCCGGGTGATAACATCGATCTATCCGAATTAATGCAGGTGTTGCCTGAGCTGGAAACAAAACTCAATTTTGTTACGGCACCCCTTTTGGAAATTTCTGCAGAACAAATCAGGCGGCGTGCACACGAAAACCGAACCTATCGTTATTACGTTTTACCGAATATCTACGAATATATTCGATCACACCAGATTTATCGATAGGGATGCAAAAAAGTGGATGGTGGCTATTATTTTGTTCATTTTTTCGAAGAGTAGAGGGGATTGAAAGAACTTTCGAAGGGTTAAAAAGCTCGCTGACCGGGTGAGGGGGGCACCCGGCCAGCGAGTAATTATATTAAACCACATTTATTGGGTTTTGTCAATGATTTTCAATTAGATGTTAACAATATCAAATAACAGTTTCATTCCTCGTGGATTAAGTTAACATTTCCAACAGAAAGATCAAGATTAATTGTCAGGGTGAAGCCTTCGTTCAGGGTCGTGTAGGATTGATCTGTTACCAGCCAGGTACCCTGCGTGTTAACATTGCTGACGGTACCCTTGTTCATCACGACTGCTCTCATTCCTGATGGAATAACGATGGTGAAATTGCTGACTCCAGCTTTGACGTCAACGACAGAATCGCGCAATAAATTTCCAGTGAAATCCAAGGTGTAATTACCAGCACCAGCAGACATCGTCATACTTTGAAAATTTGCATTTCCTAAACCGATAATTCTTGCTGATGAAGCGCCTGTTGTGAAGGAGAAATCTTCAATTACACCTGGATTGGGTGCATCAAAACGAACAGTTGTGTCGCTGGCACCTTGGGTGATCTTGAGATTGGTCAGATTTAATCCGGAAAGATCAAAATTATTTTCACTGGCACCTCCCTCAATGGTGAGATCTAAGGGTAATGCGGTTGTCAACCCCAATTCCCAGGTGTTTTCAACATCTCCAATTGGAAAACCAGTGATCCGAAAGGGATTTACCTGTCTGATCTCAAAGTAATGATCGCGCCGGATAAATTCGGGTGCCCAGGGTTCTACATTGTACTTAATACTGCCGTTCACTAAACCTTCTGCATCCGGGGTGATGAAAAACCTACCTCCGGTCATTTTGAATACCAGTTGCGTTTCAAAGTTATCACCAGGAAATGGCTCTGAGATGAACACGATCTGCGGGTCGATGGTTTCCAATTGAAGGTTTTGGAGTGAACATGCTAAAGTCGCTATTAACAGGGTAGTAACCACAAGAATTAGTTGTTTTTTCATGTTTTGTTCCTAGCTAATTTTTGAAAATGACCAGCCTGTTTGAGTCATTGAACAGGCTGGTATTGTCTGCTATTCTTGAGTGGTTTATTCTTAAGTGGATTCAGGTATTTCATAGCCTGAACGCCGTAAAGCATCCTTAAGTTCGATCAAGGATTTTTCTCCAAATCCACTAATACCCAACAGTGCTTCATCTCCAACCTCTAGTAGTTTCATGGCATCATCTACAGTGGTGATATCAGCCTCTTTGAGGATGTTGATGATTCGGGTTCCCAATTCCAGATCTTCAATCGGGATTTCAGGCATTATCTCCACTGCTTCCACATGCACATCTTCCTCGATGGTCGGTTCAACCGGAGGGGTTGGCGGCGGGACGATAACGGTCTCAGGTTCATCACTGGCGGGAGGTTCTGTTGGTGGAACTTGCTCTCCTTCGAATAGGATGATATGTTCTTCCGCTGCATCCTCAACCAGTGAGCGGGGGTAGGGATAGGTTCCAAACAAGGTTACGACAGTCATTCCAAGGGCAATTAGCATCGTGATGAAGACCAGAAAACCACCCAAACAGGGAATTAGGCTGACGCCTCTCGCGATGAGGTAAAGCAACAAGTTGCCCAAAGCTGCTGAAAGGACAGGGTGCCATTTGGTTTTAAAAATTGTGGAAGCAAGACGCTGACCCAACTCGTATCCTAAGGACAACCACCCAACCAGGATTGCCAAAGCGACAGTTAAGCCAACCAGGATTAAAACTGGGATCAGGCAGATTGTTACAATCAGGAAAACTCCGAAGATAAACATGACCAGGGCGGTTAGGGCGCCATATCCTAATACTTGCCAGGGAGAAGTTAACAATGACTTTCGCATCCGTTCTGCTGGTTTGGGCATGATCAGAAGTAATAATGCACCTAAGGCAGCCATAACTAAGGTTGTCGCAAGGGTTCTGCCAAGCTGTATCAGAACTGGATAAAGGTTGATGGGTCGGGCGCGAAAGACAAAGGGTCTAACTTGCATAAACCGCTCTATACCTATGCTGGTAAAGACCCATTCATCAATTTGATCACCTATGATGCTGGCACTTGAATCGATATTCACATAACTAACTGGCGAGATCAAATCTCCTTCGATGACTGCATTTTCGTCAAGATTGACTGTGCCTCCTATTGCAGTCAGGTTGCCTTTGATAGTTCCATCGATGGTGACCACTCCACCCAGGACGAGCATGTTCCCGTTGACAGTAGCGTTTGTTTCAATTTCCACAATGCCACCAATAACATTCAGGTCGCCATCTAATATCCGACCGCTTTCAAGCGTGTAGCTTTCTCCAATAACTGTGCGATCACTTGCGATTGGTGCTGCTTGGGCACCAAGGGGTAAAGTCAGGGTGATGACAAGCGTGATGGCAAAAACTAAAACTACTTTTTTAAAGGTTTTCATGATAGGTTTCCTCTCTCTTGGATGGGTGAATATAATCTGATGATGGCTCTAAACCAGGTTAGGGTCAGTGCGGTTACAGACAATAGTGCGCTTGCAATTAACAAGAACACGATGGGGATAATTAAAGGCAGGGCACTTGTTATGGAGCGGAACATGTTTACCGATAACCTGACCTCGGCAACAAAACGACTAATCCTGGCAATCATCAGGCTTAGCTCATAGCCAATGTTTAAATTCTGAAGATGGAATAAAAAAAGGAACAGCATGATGAACCCAGCAAGTGAAAATAAACCAATCGTCATGAGCCACAGGTTGCGATTCTGGCGCTTTTGGCGGTAACCAGCCAGTCGCGCCTGCCAACGCTGGGTGAATCCAGGTGCTGGTTCGGGTGTTCGGCTGTTGATGAACACATCTTCCAGGTTCACTAATGCGCCTGCAAGCGTGCTGCAGGTTTCACATTCATTTAGATGGCAGTTTAACTCGTGTTGCTGTTCTGAACTTAGAGGCTCTCTTCTGATTAGATAAGCCTCATATGGCTGGTGACTCATAAGGTCTCCTTTCTTTAGGCATAGAACCTTTTTCCATTTCCAACCATGATTTGGCTAGCGTTTGTCTTGATCGGTAGAGACGGCTTTTAACAGCGCTTACGGATAAATTTAATGTTTCAGCGATCTCTACCTCTGAACATTCATGCCAATATCTTAAGATTATAGTTGCTCGGTCGAGGGGTTTTAGGTCCATTATCAAATTCATAACCTGTGCATCCCACTCTGCTTGGCGGAGAGACAGCTCTGGAGAGGGGATACGTTCATCCGGTATGATTTCTGTTGGCAATGCCTCGATGGAAACTGTTGGTAAACGTCTTTTTCGTAGATAATCGATACAGTGATGGGCTGTGATGGAGAGCAACCAGGTTCCAAAAGGGCGGTTTGAATCGTATTTTTTTATATGATAAAAGGCCTTGATGAAGCTTTCCTGAGCAGCATCCTCGGCATCATGATAATTTCCTAACATGCGGTAACAAAGGCTGAAAACTGGTTTTTGATATTGGTCGATGAGGAATCCAAAGGCATGTTCATCACCCCGAGCAGCACAATTGATCCATTCTTTTTGGTTATCACTCACATCAGCTCCTATTGGTTCCTCTATAGTGATATACGATGTCCGTGATGAAAAGTTGCATTAATGATGTTCTGTATTTAGTTTGGTTGTTTAAAAGACCATTTCCTCTTTACCAGACAGCCGGTCTTTGATACGTTGCACAACGATATCCAGGTGTTCTGATTTATGAACAAAATCCAAGTCGTCACTGCGGATGGTGAGAACCGGACATAGGTCGAACTCTTGAACCCATTCTTTGTAGAAACGCTCTAGTAATGAAAGATAGGCTTCATCAATACTAGCCTCAATATCACGTGCGCGACGGCGAATCCTTTCCAATAAAACGGGTACAGGCGCGCGGAGATGGATTAACAAATCTGGTTTGGGAAGGTTTTTTACAACAAGCTGATAAAGCCGCAAGTATGCCTGGTAGTCACGATCACTAAAATTGCCCAAATGGTGCAATGCACGCGCAAAAATGTGCGCATCCTCATAAATACTGCGATCCAAAATGGCTGATTCCGGCAGTTCTGACAGGTAAATGTGTTGATCTGCCCGGTGCCCGAGGAAATAAATCTGTAAGTGAAATGACCAGGCTTGCATATCCTGGTAAAAATCCGGAAGGTAAGGGTTGTCAGCCACAGATTCATACGCGGTGACATAACCTAACCTTTCGCCAATTCTTTCAGTCAGTGATGTCTTACCAACACCAATGTTTCCTGCAAGCAAGATCAATCGTTTTGTCATCGAGTTATCTTTCGTATAGTTTTTTGCGATGAATCACATGCCAAGTTTTTGCCTACATATTGCGTTTGAGGAATAATTTAACCATGCTCAGGTAGGGTTGATATTGTTCATACCTGACGTGGTGCCCTGCGCCGCTTATGTGCCCAAACTCACCTTTATCCATTAGCTGAATTGCTTCAATACCTAGGGAGGGGGTGACAATTGCACCTAATTCGACTTCACCGGTGATGAGCAAGGCTGGAACAGTGATGGCTTTGGCGAGCTCTCGCCAATCCAATTGACTAATATTTAAGTGATCAAAAAATTTTGGGTCAAAATCATGTTTTGATTGTGCCCACTCTGGAAGGATTGCTTCTTCCCAGTTTGGAGACTCTTTTTTCTTGTGTTTTTGTAATTCTTTGAGGGTCATACCCTTTTCTTCTGAAATACGTTTATTCCATACCTGAAACTCGGTGTTTCCCTCTGGCGCTTTTTCTTGAGCCTCATTATCAGGATCTTTCCAGGGTGGATCTTCCAATACCACAGTCCGGAGTTTTTCCGGATAACGTCCCGCAAACTCTGCAGCTGTCACGGCACCCATAGAATGGCCAATTACGCCAGGTTTCTCAAGGTTTAATCCATCAATTAGGTCATTCAGGTCTTCGCTGAGATCAAAGCGTTTTTTGGGATCGACCCGGGAAGACTTGCCGTGACCATAGGCATCGTACATGATAATATCGTAATCTTGCTCAAGATCGCTGGCAAATTGATGCCAGCACAGTCCAATGTCGATTAATCCGTGAGCAAAAACAAGTGCTGGTTTACCAGCATTTCCAGTACGTGTATAAAAGAGTTCAATACCATCATTAACAGTTACTGAGCCTTGTATCCACTCGTTTCGCATTTTTCCTCCATAAAATAATTGATATTAATGGTTATTATACATAAGAATTCAAATATCAAGAGGATTATTAATATGGGCAGCTGAGTATTTTTTATGCCTTGTTTACAGACCTAATCCATTCGATGAATATGATAAAAAAGGTGCTGTTAAGGCACCTTTTTTATCATATTATCAGCATTCGCTGTAGCCACAGCTGTAACACTTTCGGCAAGCCTCTTCATTCACCAGGGATGCCTGTCCGCACTCCGGGCACAACTCCCGGATGAGCTTCGGTTTCAGATCGGTGTGTGTGTCTAAATCTGATAATGGTAGGGTTGGGGTATTGCCCAAGTTCTCGTTTGCCATCTGTTCAGCATCCTTGGATCGGCTGATAAGGTANTCGTCGAGGGCTTTGGCAATGCCATCAGGTAAGGAGCGGATGCGGTTNGGTCCAAAGCCAAGNGAACGCCCACCACCAATCCCGGCTAGTTGATCCATGATGGTTTTAAGNCGTCTTCTAGGTTCTACGGGTGATGCTATTCGCAGCAGGTANGAGATCAANCGTCCCATGGCTTCTGAATGGGCTGCTGTTTCTGTTCCAGCTTTTGCAGTGTTGATAAAGACCTCAAAGGGCTGGTTTTCACCGTTTTCGTTGACAGTTACAAAGGTCTTCCCTAAGGGAGTTTCAATCACGTAAGTATATCCCTTGAGAAATCGTGGACGAGGTTTCTTGGTCTCGTGCCAGATTGGGATTTGTTTTCCAGGCTGTGCATAAGCCAGCTCATCTGATTTATAGCCATTGTCCTGGATTGTGGTGAGCTTGGAATCAGCTGTGCTCTTGGTTTCAAGCACGACTTGATCACGTGATCCTGTGACATAAACAGTGATGCCCTTACACCCTAATTTCCAGGCAAGTTGGTAAGCATCGGCGACATCCTTGGTGGTTGCCGTGGAAGGAAAGTTGATCGTTTTACTCAGGCTGTTATCGACAAATGCTTGAAGTGCAGCTTGCATCCGAACATGTTCTTCAGCAGTGATATCCGCTGAAACTACAAATACGTCTTTAAGGCGTTGTGGCAATGCTTCAACATGTTGACAGGTGCCTGTATCAATGATTTGATCGATGATTTCCTGTCGGACTTCTGGGTCGAGGTTTGACTCGTCTAATGCTTTTTGGAATTTTGGACTGACGTAATTTAACAAAAGGTCATTGCCATTGTCATTTACATGGCGGATATATGCCAAGGCGAACACAGGTTCACATCCATATCCTTCACAGCCTGCGACAGTGGCAATGGTACCGGTTGGAGCGATGGTTGTTTGGGCAGCATTGCGTATACCGTGTTTTTTAATTCCCATTAAGATTTTGTCCCAATTAACTGCAGGACGATTGAAATCATGCTGATAAGGCGTAACAGGCTCAGGCGGTGTCCAGTTGAGGTTGTTGGGATCGTACACGCTGCCTTCAATAGCTGGAAAGCTTCCCCGTTTTTCAGCCATTTTGATACTGGTCTGCATCGTATGATAGCGGACAAACTCCATCACTTGGGCCGAGAACTCCTGACCTTCCTGGCTTCCATAACGGATCTGGACATGATAGAGCAGGTCGGCCAAACCCATGACGCCTAAACCAATCCGACGGGCACGATGGGCTGCTTCCCTGAGTTGGGGAACTGCTGGCACGTAGGCATTGGCTTCCCCCCCCGTTTCCACGGAAGCCCTTAGAGAGTCCCAATCTAGGGTATGATCCGGCCCTAAATGCTCAGCTAGGTTGATGGACCCAAGGCAGCAGTTTTCGTAAGGTCCTAACCATTGCTCACCACATGGATTGGTGGATTCTAACCGGTAGAGATGCGGCACAGGGTTTTCGCGATTGGCTGCATCAATGAACAACAGCCCAGGTTCGCCATTATGATGGGCTTGAGTGACGATTTTTTCAAAGAGGTCACGGGCGCGGATGATCTTGTGGGTTTTTATGGGTAGGTTTTGTTGAATGGCATCATCGAGGTCGCCATTAAAGTCCTGGTATTCTGGCGAGGTCTCATCAGGGAAGCGTAATTCCCAATCACGGTCAGCTAAGACAGCTTCCATAAAGGCGTCTGTTATACCAACTGAGATGTTAAAATTTGTAATGGCTTTTTCGTTGGTTTTACAGGAGACAAAGTCCTCTATGTCGGGATGATCTACACGCAAAGTGCCCATATTAGCACCTCGTCGGGTGCCACCCTGGGCAATTTCTCCGAACGCCTGATCGTAAACTCGCAGGAAACCAACCGGGCCGGTCGCCTGACCAGCGGATTTTTTAACCCGTGATCCACTCGGACGCAGCCTGGAGAAGCTGAACCCGTTACCTCCACCGGTTTGCTGGATCAGCGCGGCGTTTCTTAAGGTGGTGAAGATGCCATCTTCTTGTCGACCCATGTCATCGGAGATCGGCAAGACAAAACAAGCTGCCAGTTGACCCAAAGGTGTTCCAGCACCTGTGAAGGTCGGTGAATTGGGAAAAAACTTTTTAGAAATGAGTAAGTTGTAAAACTCACGAGTGCGAGCATCAACATCTCCCTCCCAAGTCGCTTCTATTTTCGCTACGTGATATGCAACGCGCCAGAACATTTCTTCTACGGTTTCGACCGGTGTTCCATCTTTGCCTTTTCTGAGATATCGACGAGAAAGGACTTCACGGGCGTTATTACTTAATTCAATGCCAGGTACATCTTTTGGCAGTGGTGGAGAAGGTAGAAGATCGATTACGGGGGATTGGACGTTGTCAGTCATTTGGAACTCTCCTAGCAAATTAATACGATTAAGATTCTTCAGTTAAGAGACGATCTATTTCGGAACGAATATCTTTCAGATCGTCAAGTTGTAAGTAAACGATGGCATACCGGATATAGGCAATGTAATCAAGTTCTTTCAAACCTTTGATGACCAAATCGCCAACGATCCGCGATGACACTTCTGATTTGCCCAGTCGCTGCAGTTTTGCCTCAATTTCACCTGTTAAGCGTTCAATGTCCGTGGCGGAAACAGCTCTTTTACCGCAGGCGATTTGAATGCCGTGGTTCAATTTTTCCCGGTCAAAGGTTTCGCGGGTACCATCTTTTTTGACCAGCAGGGGTGTGCCTAATATGGGTCTTTCAAGGGAACTGAAGCGTTCTCCACACTGGAGGCATTCTCGCCTTCTTCGAATACCCCCCGGTGCGTTTTTAGTAGTGTCAACAACCTTAGAAACGTGATGCTGACAGTAAGGACAGTGCATAAATGACCCTTCTCTTGTGGCTTAATCATGGCACATCATAAACCCCCACAATTGGGGGTGGGGTATGCTCTACCCCCTACCAGTTAGGGAATTATATTGTAGCACAAGATACTTTTCAGGGAAAGGAAAAGTTCGTATATGTTTCTTAAAATATTCTCATGTTTTGAGATATTTTAAGGTAACCGTGTTAGATCAGGATTTTCACAGCAGAAAATGAGGAAGGCAATTCTGGATCTTTTGATGGAGGGTGTTTGGCAATTTTGTCCAGTAATATCACTAATAAGAACGATTTGTCGTTAACAGGAAAACGCAGGTGGATCTGCCTGCGTTTTCCATCCGAACCCAATTTTGAGGGGAGAGGAGTCAGTTTACCCTTTACATGGGTTGGTCAATCAGCGCGTTTATAGCACACCTGGTTGTTAAACATACTTACAACCAGTTTTTAAATGGACACTCGAAAATAACCACAAACGGTTTGCCATGTGCTGGGTTAAGCCGAAGCTTGGCATTAAGTTGTGATCAATTATGATTTCGTTTTCGTAAGAATGCCGGAACATCCAGATCGTCGGTATTAATCCGCGTCGGGAATTCAAAACTCTCCGCTTTCCTACGTGATTCCTCACCTTCACTTTCAGCATCTTTATCGAGCATACTGGGCAGTGGACGTTGTTGGGGTGCGGTATCTTGATTGTTCTCTGTTTTACTTATTGACCTTTCGGATCTTTTCGACGATCCGCTCAGGCTATGCCCTTCAAAACCAGTGGCAATGACTGTAATACGCAGGTTCTCACCCAAGCTTTCATCAATCACAGCACCAAAGATCAGGTTCACATCGGGGTGGGCGGTCTCTTTGATGATAGCGGCTGCCTGGTTGACTTCAAAGAGTTTTAGGCTTTCGCCACCGGTCACGTTGAAGAGAATACCACGGGCACCATCGATGGTCACGTCCAGCAATTGGTTGGATATTGCTATTTCGGCAGCCTTTGCTGCGCGATCTTCACCACTAGCCTGACCAACAGCCATCAATGCCGCGCCGCCCTCTGACATGATTGTTCGGACGTCTGCAAAGTCTAGGTTGATCAAACCGGGAATGGTGATCAGTTCTGAGATGCCCTGGATGCCCTGTCGAAGAACATCATCTGCAACTTTAAAGGCGTCTTGCAGCCCTGATCGTTTGTCAACGATTTGTAAGAGCCGGTCATTGGGGATGATGATCAGGGTGTCTGCATGTTCTTTGAGAGCAGTTGCGCCTTCTTCTGCTGATTTTATCCGGTGGGTGCCTTCGAAGGTGAAGGGGCGAGTAACAACCCCGATGGTAAGCGCGCCGATTTCCTTGGCGATTTGCGCAACGATGGAAGCACCACCTGTGCCGGTCCCACCACCAAGACCAGCCGTAACAAAGACCATATCACTGCCTTTTAGAACTTCGTAAAGTTCTTCTGCAGATTCCTCAGCTGCCAATCGTCCGATGCGGGGGTCACCGCCGGCACCGAGACCACGGGTTGATTTCTCGCCAATACGGACACGCACTTTGGCTTTTGAGAATTGGAGCGCTTGGGCATCCGTGTTAACAGCGATGAATTCGATGCCAGTCAAACCTTCATCGATCATCCTGTTGACAGCATTGCAACCGCCGCCACCTATTCCCACAACTTTTATTCTTGCAAATGATTCAGGTTGTAAACTTTTGTCCATGATAAACTCCTCTTTTTCTAAATGATTTGTAAATAAATCTCAGGATGAAATGCATGCCTATGGCAATAAGCGCCTGAGTAGATCCTTAAGTTGTTCAGTCCAGTTTTTCATTTGTTTAGGTCGTTGGTGGTCGATATACTGGGAAGATTCTGAAATTAATAATGCCCATTCTAATAAGCCAACACTGGTCGAAAAGGCTGGTGAATTAAGCTGGTCGGTTAGTCCAACCAGGTTTTGTGGTTGTGCAATTCTGGCAGGTATGCCCATTACCTGGGCAGCTAACTGTCGTGTGCCAGGAATTAGGCTTGAACCGCCGGTTAGTACAACACCCGCTGGTAAAAGACCATCATATCCTGAGTGCCGAATCTCTTGTAAAACGAGGTGGAAGATCTCTTCCATACGGGCTTCAATAATTTCTGCCAGGTCAACACGCATGATTCGGCTGGGTGCATCACCACCAAAGCTTCTGATGGTGAATTGTTCTTCTGGATTGACAGCAGATCTTTGTGCGTGACCAAATTTTAGTTTGATTTCCTCAGCTTGTGCAATCGGCAGCCGCAACCCATGTGCAATATCGGAGGTCACATAATTTCCACCGACAGCTAACACCATGGTATGCCAAACATCGCCATCGATGTAGATTGCCATATTTGTTGTACCACCACCGATATCAATCACTGCTGCGCCCATCTGCCGTTCGGTTTCTGATAAAACTACTTCACCCGAGGCAAGGGGGTTGAGGACAAATTGTGACACTTCGATACCTGAAGCTCTGACGCATTCACGCAAATTTTCCATTGTTGAAGAAGATGCAGTGATGATATGCGCTTCAACTTCGAGGCGGTAACCGTGCATGCCAACCGGGGTTCGGATGCCATCCTGTCCATCAATTGAAAAATTACGTTGAATGACGTGGACGATCTCACGATTGTGGGGGATTGCAATTGCCTGAGCGGCATCCAGGGCGCGATCAATGTCATCGAGGTCAACCACACCCCCAGAGATACCCACAACGCCTCGGCTGTTGATTGAAGACACATGTGAACCAGCCAGGCTGACAAGTGCGGCATTTATTTCAAAACCTGAGGTGCGTTCAGCTTTCTCTACTGATCTTGAAAGCGCCAGCGCGGCAGCATTCAAGTCGACGACAGTGCCCTTGCGCAGACCCTGTGAAGGTTCGATACCTACCCCAAGGATGCGTAAATTGGTACCGTCTTCGACCCTGGCAACCAGGGTGCATATTTTGCTAGTTCCGATGTCGATTCCGACAATAATTGGTTCATCCATACTCACTGCTCCAGTCGAAAGTAAGGCGCATGTAAAAATTCAAGGCTGATCAGTGCGGGGATGACATTCTCATTTTCTAGAGCCCCAATGATCGTTTGATATTCAGCAAGTTTCATGTCGATATTGGCTGTGTCCTGACCGAAGTAAACCAGCCATCCATTTGGGTCTTGCCATCCCAACCCATATTGGGGATTGTATTGCAGAGGTATCCCTTCCGGTATGTAATTTGTGATGGATAAGATCGCCTCGACAAATTCTTCGGTTGTGCTTGGAAAGGTTTCTTCTAGTAAGTGACTGATTTCACCTGTCTCATCATCTACTTCTGTGGTGAAAACTTCTGGTGTGGAAGGTGGGTCGCTGACTGCAGTAACAGTTTGGACGACTTCAACTTCCCCATTGACTGGGAACATCACACCCTCTGAATCGATCCAGAGTGATTTGCTGTCTTGTTCCCATAGAATTAAGGGTTCGCGCTCTACCACCTGGATGGTAACGGTTGCGGGTAAACCAACCGATACATTGACAGTGCTTAAACCATGGAATTGATCCTCGATGGTGGTTTTAATTTGGTCAGGATCCAAGCGTATGATGGAAGTTCCCACCAGGTCAACTTGTGATAGTAGAGACTCGACAGTGAGTCTTTCAGCACCTCTCAATTGGATTGAGCTGACTTGGAAGGTGCTCAGGCTGGTAAAACTTATCACAACGGCTAAAGAGAGGAAAAAGATGGCACCCGAGATCAGACGCCAACCAAATTCGAACCTTGGCATGGAGGGAACTTGAACTTCAGCGCCTTTTTTCTTCAGGGGGATGTAAGTTGCATTTTTCCTGCGGGTGACGGCTGGTACAGGAGTTCCTGCACGGCGGGTGATTGGCACACGTTGATTCTTCTGTTTACGTGTAGCACTACCACCTAAAGGCACCTTAGGCGTTGTTTTAGGGGTTTGCTGCCGGCGGGCACGTACTCTTTCTGCTCGGCTCTTTCCTTCATCGTGGCGGTTTGCCATGTTAGCTCCGAAACTCTCTTTCTATGCGATCTCTTTGTGTCTTCCGTTCAAGCGCTAACTCGATTAACTTCTCGATCAGCGCTGGATAGGATAGGCCTGAGGCCTCCCATAGTTTGGGGTACATGCTTATTTTAGTAAAACCAGGAATGGTATTGATCTCACTGAGATAGAGGTGATTGGTATTGCGGTCAATCAAAAAGTCGACCCGGGCCATTCCTGCACAATCTGTGGCTCGATAGGCTTTAATTGCCATTTCTTGTAGCTGTGCTGACACTTCATCGGGCAGGTCCGCGGGGATTAATAATTCTGCTGTATCGTTGATATACTTCTCTTTGTAGGTATAAAAGACATCCCTGGGTACGATTTCGCCGGGTATGGAAGCTGTGGGATCATCATTGCCTAAAACACTGACCTCAATTTCCCTGGCATTTTGAATGCCCTCTTCAACGACAATCCGACGATCGTAGCGTGCTGCTTCGATAAAGCCTTCTATCAAGTCACTGCGACTGTTACACTTGGTGATACCAACTGAGGACCCCAGGTTGGCTGGCTTGGTGAAGAGCGGATAACTGGCAATCTCTTCAGCAAGAGCCATACATTTATCCATATCTTCTTCGACCTGACTGCGGGTAAATACCCGATAGGGCAAGGTTGGCATGTGGTGGGCGGTCATAATATCTTTAAACACACCTTTATCCATACACACTGCAGACCCAAGGACACCTGCCCCGACATAGGCGATATCTGCGAGCTCAAATAAACCCTGAAGGGTGCCGTCTTCGCTGTAAGATCCATGCATAACCGGGAAAACAACATCCAGTTCAGAGTGTAAAACCAGTTCAGCGTTTTTCTTGATATAGATGCCTGGATTTTTTGGCACCGGTAATAAGTATGCGGGTGTGAGGTCGTCATAGGTTTCTTGATGAAGCTTTGACCATAGATCTTCTCCGATCAACCAAACTCCCTGTCGGGTGATCCCAATTTCGAGTACATCAAACTTGCTATGGTCAATTACTGAAAGCACCGACCGCGCTGACATAAGGGAGACTTCGTGTTCCCCAGAACGTCCACCGTATATAATCGCAAGTTTTAGTTTATTGTCCATCAATTAAAATCACCAAGAAACTCGATTTCGGGTTCTAACTTGATCCCGAATTTCTCAAAAACTTTGTCCTGAGCGGTCTTCATCAACTGCCAGATGTCAAGAGCGCTGGCACCATCCAGGTTAATGATGAAGTTAGCATGGATGGGGCTGATGAGGGCTCTTCCGATCCGATGACCTTTCAGTCCAGATGCCTCAATCAAACGACCGGCATAATCACCAGGCGGATTTTTGAACATCGACCCAATTGATGCGCCAGGCGGTTGGGTCTCCTTTCGATGGGCTTGAAAGGTTTTGATCTTCTCCCAAGCTTCATCACGGCTGGTTCTAACCGCAGAGAGGGTTGCCGACAGAATTACTGCGGGGATTTTCTCACGCTTGAGCACACTGCTGCGGTATTCATAGTCCAATTTCTCTACTGACCAATCAACTGTTCCTTCCTTTTTGTGCAAGATTTTTGCCATTTTTAAGCTGGCTTTCATGTCGCTGCCATGGGCGCCTGCATTTCCGTAGACTGCCCCTCCAACTGTGCCTGGGACTGGTGCAGCCCATTCCATCCCGCTCAAGCCTCGCAATGCCGATTGCCTGGCAACTGTTCCGAGGATTGCTCCTGATTCTGCATATATCGAAGGCTGATCGGATTTTGAGTCAATCACCAGGTTATGTGCCCGGTTATGGACAATAACAGCATTGAGGCCTTTATCGCTTACCAGGATGTTCGAGCCGCTTCCCAGGATGAAAAAAGGCACAGAAAGATGCCACAAGGTGTGCACTGTATGTGTCAGCTCATCCAAGGTATGGATGGAAATTAAAGCAGCTGCTGGTCCGCCAACCTGAGCCGTGGTGTAATTTGCCATGCTAATATTTTCATGTAGCTTGGCACCAAAAGCCGCTCTGAGATCGTCCATTTGTTTTGGTTGCATATACTTTAATTCCTAGCTCTGTGCTTCCAGAGATCCATCCTCTTTTTGATCTAATACTTTTAGAAGAGCCCGGCTGAGCTGGGTTGCATCGCCAGCTGAAAAAACAATTACAACATCACCAGGCGTGAGTGTCTTACGCAAATATTTTGTCGCAAGCTCAAAACTGGGTGCGTACAAAGCTTTGTTTTTGGATAGCGTTTCAACAATTTGTTCAGATGAGTAGCCAGGATCTTTTTCACGAGCTGCATAAACCTGAAGGACAAGGACCCTGTCTGCCAAGTTCAGCGCTTGTGTAAAACCCTCGGCCAGGTTTTGTGTACGTGAATATGTGTGGGGTTGCCAAACAGCCCACACACGCTGACCAGGATAGCGGGATTGGGCTGCTTGCAGGGTCGCAGCGATCTCACTGGGATGATGACCGTAATCATCAATGACTGTCACATCGTTGGCTATGCCGATGACCTCGAACCGGCGACCGGCGCCAGTGAAGTCACTAATCGCCTGGATCGCTTCATTTACTGGTAAACCTAATTGGTGGATGGCACTTAATGCTGCCGTTGCATTGAGGACATTGTGGTGTCCAGGAACACTAAGCTTGACGGTGCCCAGATTCTCAGCATAACCAAAATCCTTGTGATGGTACAGATCAAATTGGGGATAGCCATCAATGTAGACGATATTTTTGGCAAGAAAATTTGCATCCGGTGTTGTGCCATATCCCAAGTATTTTGGTTTATTGCCAGCTATTGCATTGATTAATGACCGTGTTTCAGGATCATCGATGCACATTAAAGCTTTTCCATCCTGCTCAACTTGTTGAATAAATGCTTTAAAGGCAGCGAAATAGTCTGCTGGTGTTGGGAAGCAATCAGTGTGATCATGTTCAATATTGGTAATAATGCCTATTGTTGGTGTGAGTCCCAAGAACATATGGTCATATTCATCTGCTTCAATGACAAAATGGGGTCCTGATCCGGCTTGGGCATTACGTGCCAGTTGATTGATGATGCCACCAGAGATAAAACTGGGGTCTTTGCCCATACAATGAAGAATCCAGACCAGCATAGCGGTTGTGGTTGTTTTGCCGTGGCTGCCAGCAATCGCTAAAGTCTGTTTGCCTTTGGTTAGCTCTGGAAGGAAGTCCTTGCGTTTAAGCACTGGGATACCTTTGGAAAGTGCAGCAACCACTTCAGGATTATCATCTGGAACGGCGGATGACCGAATTACAATATCAGGTTCGCTGATGTTTTCTGGTGCATGACCAAGGAATGTTTGTGCGCCTGCCTCAGTGAGTGCCACGAACAATGGTGAAGACTCTCGGTCTGAGCCGCTGATCACAAATCCTTTTTGCAGCAGGATAAGGGCAATTGCTGAAAGCCCTGTGCCGCCAATACCAATGAAGTGAATGTGTTTCATCAGATGAACACCACCAATACAAACACGAATGCTAAACCAACTGCAATATAAATTAACGGCGGCTGCAACCACTGCGGCGGAAGTATCTCAATTAAACCGATTGCATTGCGGCCTGCTTCTGTAAGTTGATCAGGTGGAGAAATCCAGTTGAAGGGATAGTTTGCTTGGATCAAGAAATACCAGGCTGTGCCGAAAACCATATAGCCGTTAATTCCTCCCAAAAAGCTGCCCAATAGAATGTCTTCGAAACGATCACGAATTAACTTTCTGGTTTCAACGATGCGCGGCAGGTTTGGTCCTTGGTAACCAAAAAATGTCAACAAGAGTAACACTGCCAACCGCACCCAGAATGATGACTCTGCTGTGACATTGTCACGGAAGAAGGGAATAAATGCTTCCATTATTGTGATTAAGAAAATTGCCAGGATGACACCAGATGTGACCAGGATTTCTTTTGCCCAACCCCGTGTCGCGCCAATCAAGGCAAACAATACAACGTACATCCAGAATAGAACGGAGAGACTGATCATCTGCTGACTCCTCCCTCTATCGTGCTGACCATTTCTTTAATCATCTTTGCGATGTTACCTGCAGCATTGGGGGCGGCTAAAGTCGACATTGCCTTGCTCATATGGTTTAGTTGAGAAGGATCAGAGATCAGGTTCAGGATTTGGTCATGTAAATGGTTCTTAAGGTCTTCATCTTTTAAGATCACGGCCGCGCCTTGTTCAACGAGGTAATTGGCATTGACCTGTTGATAACGCCAGGCATAGGGATATGGAACAAGGATGGCAGGTAAACCAAATAATGGGTACTCACCGAGGACTGATGCACCTGCCCGGGAAACAATTAGATCAGCAGCAGCTAAGGCCGCACCCATTTCGTGCAGGTATGGAAATGCCTGGTACCGTTTACTTTGTTCAGAAGAAAGTGACTTGGATTGAGTATCAATTTGCTGCCAGTCCAAATGACCGGTAAGATGGATCACTTGCATATGGTTCAGTAATTCAGGCAAGATTTCCATTATTGCATTATTGATTGATCGGGCACCTTTGCTGCCACCAGCGACTGTCAGGGTGGGCAAGCTTGGGTCGAAAGCGAAGTATTTAAGAGCTCTTTCCCGGTCCCACACGCGTAATCCCGGTCGTACCGGGTAACCGGTAACCGTCAGCTTGGAAGGATTGGGGAAATATTTCTTGGAGGTTTCTGTGGTCAGAGCGATTCGATTGGCAAACCTCGCCAAAGCTTTGAGGGCTAAACCTGGCTCGATATCAGGCACATAAAGTAGTGAGGGGCGCCGCATGGCAGCGACTGCCATCGGAAAGGCAAGGTATCCACCAGTGAAGAACAGCACATCCGGGTTGAACTGCTTGACGATCCTGTGGGATGCAAGTACCCCTTTTAGGAGCTGCCAAAGATTGCCGGGAAGTTTACGGAGCCCAACGCCATGCACACCAGCCGCTGGGATGGTCGTAAAAGGTGTATTGCTTCTGGTCACTAAATCTTTTTCCATACCGCCGACTCCACCGACCCACAGAACTTGATCTTTATTCAGCCCAAGGGCTTCAAGAACGGTGATGGCGGGGTACACTCCCCCGCCCGTCCCGCCTGCGCAGATCAACAACCGCACTACGTGGACTCCTTTCTGATGGTTTGTTTTCCATTGAGGTTTTAGAAATATTCATGACAATACCGAGGGATGTGAGGGTAACAACCATGCTTGAACCGCCAGCACTAATAAAGGGAAGGGCATTACCAGTAAAGGGTATCAGTCCAACCATCGTCCCCATATTCATCATTGCTTCAAACCCGATCCAGCTTGTTATACCAAAAGCTAATAAAGCGCCTAATTGGTCTGGAGCTTTTTTGGCGATTACCAGTCCACGCCAAACGAGTAAGCCAAACATGGTTACCAGGAATAAACTGCCCAAGACACCCGTTTCCTCAGCAACAACCGCGAAGATACTATCTGTAGGTGCGAGTGGTAAACCGGTGAACTTGGTATCCGCTTGACCAATACCGACACCAAACCAACCACCCTTGATGACTGCCTCCAAACTGCGTTGGATATGGTAACTGCTTTCAAGCGGGTTATTCAGTCCGGTTAGGTAGTAATCCATGCGCGCCCGGCCTGTAGGATAGAGAAAAATCAATGGCAAACCCACCACCAGTGCGATGATCAACATCAACAATATGATTTTCCAATCCCCTCCAGCCAAGAAAAAGAGGAGCACGCCTAAGAAAATTACGGTTATGGCAGCGCTTAGATCAGGCTGCACCATGATAAAGCTGAAGGTCAATCCAAGAATGACAGCCATCGGAATAAGCGCAAATTGAATATCGTTGATCGTTTCTTTCCGGTTATAGAGCCAAAATGAAAGGTAGATGATGATGACGGCTTTTGCCAGCTCTGAGGGTTGGATGGACCCACCTAATAGCATGCGGGTAACCTCAACCCCTCCCCGTTCNTTNTTGATNAGAATAANAAGGAGCAGCAGTAATGTTCCCAGCCACATGGGCACGAGGATTTTTTGATAGTGATGGTAATTGATTAAACTGGCAATCACAGCGAGTACTAACCCAAGCAGCACCCATAACACTTGGCGACCGAACATGTAGGTAGGTCCTTCACCCATCAGCATTGAAAAATCCCAGCTTGCTGAATAAACCATCAATAGGCCAAAGACGAGCAAAACGATGATGATTAAGAGCAATGGCACATCAAACGGAAGGTTGATGGACCGGTTAGTATTGGTTTTGTTTGATCTTGTTACGTAAGTTCCTTCACCCATTGTTTAAATCGCTTTCCACGGTCTTCAAAATCAATAAATTCGTCAAAACTTGTGCCACCTGGGGAGAGGAGGACGACATCCCCAGGGGATGTCTGTTGCGCTGCCTGTTTAACCGCATCTTCAAGGCTTTCACACAGGTCGATGGTAAAGGGTCGTATCCCAGCATCAGTCTTGCCCAAGGTTTCAAAGATCAGGTTGGCAGCTTCACCAAATAAAACGAGGTGGTCAACCTTGTGGCGGATCAAGTCAGCCAAGTCTTGCCAGGGAAGGTCTTTGTCGCGTCCACCAGCAAGCAGTATTATCGGTTCATCAAAGGATTCGAGGGCTGCCATGGTTCTTTCAGGTGAAGTCGCGATCGAGTCGTTGTACCAGGCTGCACCGCCCCATTCTCGGACAAATTCCAACCGATGGGGGACTCCTTCAAATGCAACAATGCCGTCATAGACTGCCTGGAGTGAAAAAACTGCAGCTGCTGAAATGGCAATTCCTGCCAGAATATTGTAGAGGTTGTGTGTGCCGCGTAAATTCACTAGATCTGAGGGGATGACCTTTGCTACCTGCCCACTGGCTTGCAAGTACAACTTGCCTCTTTTATAGTAGGTTGCATCTTGCTTGTCATGAGGTGGATTGATGCCAAATGTGATTTTTCTACCCCTCACCTCAGGGTAAAGTTCTCGGACACGAGGATCATCTCGGTTTAACACAGCGATATCATCAGGGTTTTGATGGGTGAGTATTTGTGATTTGGCAGAGATGTATTTCGCCATAGATTTATGCCGGTCTAAATGATTGGGTGTAAGGTTCAGGATGGCTGCAATGTGGGGTGACTTGGTCATGATTTCCAATTGGAAACTGGAGAGTTCCATGATTGCCAGGTCGTCCTGGTGCATCTTGTCGACATCTTGAATTAAAGGATTACCGATGTTGCCACCTACCCAAACCTGCCTCCCCGGCTTTCTGAGTGCGAAATGATGACGGGCAATTTCACCCACTAAGGCAGTGGTGGTTGTTTTGCCCGAAGAACCGGTAATGCCGATGACTGGACAGGGTACTTCTTCGAGAAATACTTGTGAGTCGTTTGTTAAGGGGATATTGCGACGAACTGCTTCTTGAACGATATCCAGGTCTAGGGGGATGCCACCTGACAGACAAACCAGGTCGGTACCATCCAAAATCTCAAGCGGGTGATCACCAGTCACCCAGGTGATGTTTTGGTGGGATAATTCCTCGCGAATATTCTTCAGTGCTTCATCAGATCGGCGATCGTTGAGAATGACGTTTGCCCCTTTGCTGGTAAGGTAGCGCGTGAGGGCGACACCCTGCCGGGCTGCACCAATCATGACAATTTGCTTTCCTTCCCAATGCATCATAGGTTACTCCACTAAAACCAGGGCAATGCCCAACAATGTAAAAACCAAACTAATTAACCAAAATCTTTGCACAATTTGGGTTTCACTCCAACCTGAAAGTTCAAAATGGTGGTGCAATGGTGCCATTTTGAAGAACCGTTTACCGCCTGTGACTTTGAAATAAAATATTTGAATAACAACGCTTAAGGCTTCGCTGAAGGGTATGATTGCAATCAGAGGGATGATGACCCAATGACCACTCATTAATGCCACGACGCCAAGGGTGGCACCGATAGAAAGAGAGCCTGTATCGCCCATGTACAGCATAGCTGGATGGACATTAAACCAGAGGAAGCCAAACAGGGCACCCACCAGTGAGAAGCAAAACCTGGCTAGGTAATGCTGACCTTGCATGACTGCGATAATACCGAATGCTGCGAAAGCTGTGGCTGCGATCAAGCCCGCTAATCCATCCAAACCGTCGGTGAAATTGACCGCGTTAGACATCCCAACAATGATGAACACAGCGATGGGTATGTATAGGGGGCCTAGACTGAGTATCTCATTGGTTGTGAACCAAATTAACTGAGGAGCACCTAATAAATCCCGTAGTGCAAAGGCAATGGCAATCGCAAAAACAACCTGGACAGCCAATTTAACCATGGCACGCATTCCCAACCCCTTGCGAGGCCCGCGGACGCCTTCCCAATCATCAACAATTCCTAGCAGGGCATACGCCCACATGGTCACCAGGGGTAGTAAGATGGAGCGACCTAAAAGGTCAAAACCAAGGATTGTTACAGCGTTGAAGAGGATGGTGATTAACGTAACGGGTATCAGGATCATTAAACCGCCCATGGTGGGGGTGCCCATCTTCTTCATATGCTCATCGGGACCATCCTCACGAATGATCTTACCAATGCGCCATGTTTTTAAAAGACGGATCAATGGCTCACCCCAGATGACGGTCATCATAAAACTGAGTCCGGTTATGGCTATGGCTACAGCATTGTTTTGCATCACATGCCCCCTTGTATTGCTGTCAGAATGCGATCCATACGCATACTGTTTGAACCCTTTATCAAAACCATGTCTCCACTTTTAATAAATTCTGTAATTTGTTCAGCTGCCTGGTTTGAGTCACTGAACCAGTGTAGAGAATCTTTAGCAAATCCATTGGCTACCGCAGTATCTGCAATGATCCTGGCCCGGTTTCCGATCAAAATCAGTACATCAGCTGCAGTTGCAGCAAACAACCCAACTGACTCATGACCTGAATATTCATAGCGACCCAGTTCTAGCATGTCTCCAAGAATGGCGACCCGCCGCCCCTCTAACCCCTGCAGCAATTCCAAGGCAGCAATCGTTGATGTGGGTGAGGCATTGTAGGTGTCATCCAGGATGGTTATGTCGCCAGGCAGGGTAAAGGAATGCATCCGCAAATCTAGACGGCTTTCTTTAAGGCCTGATACAATCGTTCCCCAATCAAGTCCTTGGGTCAGTGCAACAGCCGTCGCACATAAGATGGTATAGACTGAGAAGGCACCTAAGAGTGGCGATGTTATATGATGGCTTTCATCACGGTAAGATAAAGTGCAGGAAACCCCATCAAGCCCATGGGTACGAATATCTTTTGCCATCAGGTCGCTGTTTTCGGTGATGCCATAGGTGAGGACCTGTGCCTGGGTCATATCAGCCATCTTACGAACCCAAGGATCGTCCATGTTGAGGATTGCGACACCCTCTGGTGCAGCAGGTAAAGATTGCACCAGCTCGGCTTTGCCTTCAGCGATGGTTGCTTGTGAGCCGGCTCGCTCTGCATGGACGGTGCCGATGTTGGTGATCACGCCAACGTGTGGTCGTGCAATGTCACACAGGGTTTGAATTTCGCCAAGCACATAAAAACCCATTTCTAGAACGGCACATTCGTGATGATCTGCGAGCTCAAGCAAGGTTAGCGGTAGACCGATTTCATTATTGCGATTACCTGGGTTCTTCAATATGGAAAATTTTTGTGCAAGCAAGGTTGAGGTTAGCTCTTTTGTTGATGTTTTGCCGACACTTCCGGTAATCCCAATTGTATGAAGGGGATGTCGATCACGCCAATCCGTGGCTATGGTGTGAAGGGCTGACAGGGAATCCTGCACTCTTAAACAAAGAGGAAGAGTGATATCTGTTAGTTTTAGTTTCTATGATTTGTTGAAGGTTAAAAGGATTTAAACGTAAATCCAATGTATTAAAATTCTCAGGCGGTTCTTTGCCTGTTAAAGCCAGAATGGCACCATTATCAAAGGCTGCTTTGATGTAATCATGCCCATCAACTCGCTCACCAGGTAGGGCGATGAACAAGCTGCCTGCTTCAGCCTGACGTGAGTCAATCGTAACACTGCTGATGGCGTGGTTGAAGCGCGCTTCACAAACCTCCAGCGGAAGGCTGTGATTTGTCAGGGCGTAAACGATGTCCTTCAGGTTAATCACAAGCTACCTCGTTAATCATTGATCAATCACGCAGCACTCATCAATTTGTGAGCGGATATTGTCTGGTGGGATCCTCATGAGGACGACCAATTGTTCGACCACATCGCTAAAAACAGGTGCAGCAACCTCGGAACCCCAGGGAGAGATGGTGGGTTTCTCGATCCAAACATAGACAACAAATTGGGGGTCGTCAGAGGGACCCCATCCTACAAAGGAGGCGTTTGTCTGGTTGCTGGTGTACCCAAGTTCTGTTGGTATTTCACCAGTGCCCGTCTTACCTGAAACCCGATAGCCCTCTATGAGAGCAACAGATGCTTCTTCTTCTAAGGATTGGGAAAGCATTTCCGTTATCGCTCGTGCAGTTTCTGCAGATACCGGGTTGTTAATTGCCTGGGGTGAAACATTGTATTGTTGACCTTGATCAACAACGCTGCGGACGATGTGGGGTGTCATCATCCTGCCGTCATTGGCAATGGCGGATATGGCTGTTACCATTTGGATAGGCGTGACAGCAATACCCTGACCGTAAGAATTGGTCGCTAAGTCCAAGATCATCCATTGGTTGTTGTCTGGCAGTCGAAGGGGATAATTTGCTTCGTTGGCGAGATCAATACCAGTGCTTCTTCCGAATCCAAATGCATGTAAATAATCGTAAAACAATTCTTCCCCAAGTCGATCTATTGCCACATAAACTAAGCAGACGTTCAATGAGTGCCGCATACACCCGGTCATATCCTGGATACCCCATGCACCAAAGTTCCAGTTATATATCGGCCATGTATTTGCAACCCAGTAGACACCGGATGCATCGTTGTAGGTGGAATCCATATCGACAACACCGCTATCAAGTGCGGCAGCCATGGTAATTACTTTAAACACGGACCCTGGTTCGTAAGCGGTACCAACTGCCTTGTTAAAGGGTGTGATCCCGGGGAAAGTTTCTTGATATTCCCAGTAATGATTGGGATTAAAGAATGGTGTGCCAGCCATACCGAGGATCTCACCCGTTTTGGGATTGGATACGATGATGGTGCCACCTGTTCCACCAGACCAATCTAATGCCTGCTGAAGTGTATCCTCAAGCATTTTTTGGATTTCGCGGTCAATCGTCAAGATGAGGCTTGCACCTGGCTCGATATTGGGTAAGGCTTCTACCAAATATGGGTCATTTGGCATGAAGACGGTTTGAGGTTTTCCAGTCAGCAAACGGTTGTAAGCTTCTTCCACACCGAAGACCCCTTGGGCGGATTCACGTGAAAAGTAATTGTAAAAACCGAGTATGTTCGCTGCCAGGGTGCCTTCTGGGTAGGTACGCTGCTGCATTGGCGTCCAAACAAGTCCTGAAAGGCTGGGTGTTGTTGACCTTGTTTCCTGCCTGCGAGCAGCATAATTTGCTCTGAGTAGTTGGATTTCATCAATTGTTTCTTTGCTGACAAAACTCGACAGTACGAAATATCGATTTTCTTGCGCACGTTTTTCTGTGCTGGCCAGGGCGAACGCATCCAGGTAGTCCACGCCATCCAGAAGGGAGGCTGCCACGAAGGCGATAGATTCGGGGTCGGTGACAAATTTCAAGTCGATCCCAACCTCGTAACCAATTTGATTTGTGGCAAGAATGTTACCTTTACGGTCGTAAATATTCCCCCGCGGTGGATAAATTGTCGTTCTGACGCCTTGGTAGTTCTCTGATCTTGCGAGTAAATCCTGCGCAAAGTGTGTGTGCCTGATGCGGACCATTTGGAAAATAATACCAACACCCAATAGACCACAAACGAGTGCGATGATCAAATATCGGTTGTAGAAAGGCGGCTTCATGGAATCACCTCTTGTTCAAGTGTGGATGCTCCAGCAGGTGTTTGCCAGATGTTCTGGACCAACCATTCCCAAAGTGAAATTTGATAGGTAGATAAAACCCTGGGCGATTCGGATATGATATTGATCCTTGGGGGTGCTAGTACGAGGTCTGCATGGGGATCATATCCAGGGATCTCGAGGTAGACAGCCTCATGAGGATTAAGTGGAATAAACCCTAAATCTTCTGCCCTGTTTTTCATGTTTTCTACGGATCTTTC
>SL_3KL_010_SEDDRAFT_10000503_pt1 | contig 32215 bp, 26 predicted proteins | sample SodLakKL_010_SED_2_FD_10381 | JGI IMG/M metagenome (IMG submission 10381)
TCATTGTATCATCTGGTTACGCACTTTACAAGCTGGAAGAAGACAAGTCCGCGATTATTGTGATAAGCTCACTATTTAGCTTTCTTCTTTTCTTCTTTTTGTCTGACCTGTTTCTTATTGAACAACCTCTCTTTGGCTGGACTTTCATTCTCAGCGGAGTTCTTTTTTTAATTCTCCTGGGCCTGATCCATTCCATCCATAAATATACTGGCCATTTTACCCAGATGTCTGGTTTTAGAAAGCTAATGATTGGGGTGTTGCTGGCCTCCACAACCGTATATGTGGTGATACTGAATTCATCGAGTGCGAGGATGGACAGGGAATTATCGGAACGAGCCATCGCATTTGCTGAGGAGCAAGCTATCGATTCGCGGGATATACTCTTCACTCTGCTTACCCGCCTTGAACAGGAACTGATTTTCCTGACAGAAGAAGATATCAACAGAAGTACAGCCTTAACCCAGGCCAGGTTTCAGCGTGCCATCAGGAACAGTATCAGCGATGAATGGCGGACCCACTCATTCGAAATACAGCTAATGAAACCAGGTGGTGAACTCATCAGTGATTTTTCCACAAATCTCGATACTCCGGGATGGAGATCGCTTGTGGATATCGATCTAATGAGGACGTCACACACAGCAGAGCAGCTTCGCAGGGCAACCAATCGCCCCATTATCTGGGGGCGGCCTTCCAACATCGGCGAGAATTTTGTCTCCTTTAATCGCGGGTGGATTCCCATTTACGACGAAACCAGAACGGATGAGATTATCGCCTGGATTTTTGCCGCTGCTTACATCGAAAGGCCCGATTATAATAAACCCATGCGTGCCGTGCTTGCTGCAGCAACTACCGACGACTGGAAACAGAGTTACTATCTTGCCGAGTTTTCGGGTGAGCGAATGGTGAGAAACGCCATGCAGGGAATTTACAACAACCAGCCTGAATATAACCGCCTGCCCCCGCGTGAGGCTGAAATTGCAAGACGCGACTCAGTTGCATTTCTTACAAATGTAACCGCTCAGGGTGCTTTTCGTGAAATATTGATGAAAAGCGGCGATGACATGTTTATCAAAGCAAGTACTCCGCTTCCGGGCTTTAATCACCATCTTTTCTCATATTTCAGGCTCCAGATTGTGATGGTCTTTTTTGGCCTATTCATTTTCTCTGTTCTAGCCGCAACCGGCCAAAATAAATTCAGCCTGTTTGGCCAAAGCAGGAAATTCAGGCACCGCTTGCTCGATGGACTTACCCTGGCCACCATTTTGTTTCTCACCGTTTTGATTTTTGCAACCCAGTATGCCGTTAACAATCAGAACGAGAAAAATGTAGAGCGTGAGCTTATCACAAAACTGAACAGTTTGGGTGATTCAATGCGTGGAGAACTCGACAACCTAGACAGGCTCAATGAATTTGCATCACCGCTCAATGTTGATGCAATTCTTTTTATCGGATCAGAATTACGTGATTCAACCACCCCTCAGATTTTTCAGCAGCATCTGATGCCCCGCTATATGCCATATCACGTCTACGATTTCCTTTTCAATCGTGAACGGCGCCATTACCTATCAACGGCCCAAATCGGCAATGAAACCCTGCTGATCGGATACCGGGCACTTCTTGACAATGAAAACAGGCCCTTTGCAGCCGTGGCCATTCCAACGTTCGTTCAATCGCCCGTTTACAGGGAACAGCTGCTCGAAACCACCAGTTACCTATTCGGGGTTTACCTGATCATTTTTGCATTTTTCATCATCGGTACGGTNTTCTTTTCGAACCGGCTCACAAAACCCCTTCAANTCATTCAAAGCGGGTTAAACAAAATTTCCCGAGGCGACATGAAGTCGCACGTGGAGGTAACCAGCCGTGATGAAATCGGATCGCTCGCAAAAGCATACAACGAGATGGTTGAGCGGCTTGAAGAAGCACAATCGGAGCTTGTAAGGGCAGAGCGTGAAGCCGCCTGGAAAGAGATGGCGCAGCAGGTAGCTCACGAGATTAAGAATCCTCTCACACCCATGAAGCTAAACCTGCAGCATCTGCAGCGTCAGCTTGCGGCCAACCCCGAAAATGTGATGGAGCTGAAACCGGTAATCGAGAGAACGGCCAGTAACGTGATTGAGCAGATCGAATCGCTAAATAAGATAGCCTCCGACTTCTCCAAGTTTGCCAAGCCGGTTCGCGATCCGCTTCAGCCGGTAAACCTGACGCGACTGGTTTCGTCGGTTGCCGGGCTCTACACGAACGACAACGGAGTAACGGTTGAGCTACACCAGCCAGAACATCCCATCGCGGTGATGGCCATTGAGGATGAACTCCGCAGGGCACTCATTAATCTTATCAAGAACGGAATTGAGGCCCACAACGGTGAAAAAGCCTCCATTAGCATCACGGTGAAACGAGAGGGCAGAAGGGCAAACATCAGGATATCCGATTCAGGTGAAGGCATTGCTGCAGAAGACAGAGATAAAATCTTCGTGCCCAATTTCTCGACAAAATCGAGCGGAACGGGCCTGGGACTCGCCATTACCAAAAAAATTCTGGAAGCACATCATGCCGACATCAGCTTCGAATCCGAGACCGGAATGGGTAGTACATTTGTCATTTCGATGCCGCTTCTCAATTCAGGCAGAAGGTAGTAGAGCAGCAAATGGGAGTTGCACCCCGAGCCTGTGCAACTGTTACAGGTCAATAGCTGCTGCCTCCCTTCCAAGCTTAATATTCCGGTTAGCCTGATCATTCGAGAAATTGAGGCTGTTGCCCAGCGATTCCTGCGGCTCAAAAAGTCTTGCCTTGTACACCTTGTAAGGATTTCCGTTACTTTTCTTCAGCACCGCATTTTGTGATTCCGCCTGTCGAACAAGTTCGTTGATGCGTACAAATTCGCGGAGGTCTTTCAGGAATATTTCATCCAGCATAATATGCAGGGAGCGTATGGACACATCCACAATATCCCGCACTCTTTGCCTGCCCGACGTTTCATCAAACTTTCGAGTGGTGATAAACACAATCTCATCCGGAGAATGGTCTTTCAGGATGCGGCCAATGGGATTGATGTGCCTCACACCTCCGTCAACGTGAAGGTCGCCGTTCAGAGTTACCGGATCAAACACAACGGGTATTGCCGTACTTGCAATCACCGCGTCGAGAAGATTCCATGGCACCATGCCATTCAGGCCCTTATGCTCCTGATAGCCGCCGGTTTCAATATTCACCGTCCCACAGTAGAAATCAATCCTGAACCGGTTGCCTACCGATTCACGAAGCTTTTTTCGCAGTGGCGAATTATCGAAAAACCCCATTTTAGGTTTTTTTATACCAATTCGGTGAAGTAAAAAATTGGTTGACAGACGATCGATACGTCTTCGCACAAGTACCTGGTCTTCCCGCAAATCCTGCCACACTTTCACCAGATCGTCGGTTTTCCCAGTGGCAACCATTACACCGTTCAGTGCGCCAACACTGATTCCGGCAACTGCATCAGGTTCCCATCCGTTCTTCTTCAGCTGTTCGATAACGCCAGCCTGAAATGCACCTTTGGCTCCGCCACCGCTCATGATAAGCACACGTTTTGCCATGTTTCTCCCGCTATTTATTTCCTGTTAAGAACTGAGTGATATCTCTCTGCTTTTTAACGATATCATCACTAATGTATGAAATAGAATTGAGAAGGTACAATTGCGCAATATCAGCGCTCTGCTGATCCTCTTTTTTCTGAAAATGCAAAAGGCCGGCTTGTCAATTCAAGGTAACAAGTCAGTTCAAACGTTCGTATCATCAGCCCTCTCCTTTTTGAATGGTAAAATGAACCGTAACAACGTACAGAAGAAGTATAGCGGTAGCGACATAAAGCTCGAAATTTCGACCTTGCTAAAGGTTGGTGTGCCCGTGATTATTGCGCAGCTGCTGCAGATGAGCATGAGTTTTGTAGACACGGTGATGGCCGGCCGCCTATCGCCCGAAGACCTTGCTGCTGTTGCTGTAGGGTCAAGTATTCTGCTCCCTTTTATCGTGCTCTGTCTTGGGTGTATGATGGCCGTCACCCCCATTGTTGCGCAAAACGTTGGCGCCCGCAGATTCTGGCAGATTGGGAAAAATGCCCGGCAGGTGCTATGGCTTAGCCAGATTCTTGCACTGCCAAGTTTTTTCCTGCTTCGAAACCTCGATGCAGCATTCCCGCTTATTGGCGTAACAGAGGAGATCATCCCCATTGCCGGAGGATATCTGCGTGCCATTTCGTGGGGAATATTTCCCGCCTACGCCTTCGGAGCCCTGCGCTATTTCAATGAAGGGCTAAGTGTTACACGCCCCGCGATGTACATCGCCGGTATCGGTCTGCTGGTTAATATCCCGGCCAACTATATCCTTATGTTCGGTAAGCTTGGCTTTCCAAGGCTTGGGGCCGTAGGAACCGGGTATGCGTCAGCAATTGTGTTCACAGTGATGTTTATTTTTATGTTCTGGTTCACATTCAATTTTGAAGCTTACAAGCGATTTGGCATATTCGACCGCTTTCGCCTGCCGGAAAAAAAGTACCTTGGCGAACTGCTCCGGATCGGCGTACCCATTGGGGTGAGCTCTACCATGGAGGTTACCATGTTTGCGGTGGTTAGCCTTCTGGTGAGCACCATCAGCACGGTGGCGATTGCGGGACATCAGGTTGCTATCAATTTTGCTTCCATGGCGTTTATGATTCCATTTGGATTGTCGGTGGCCATATCTGCCCGGGTTGGGCAGTCGATAGGACGCAAACGGCCCAACGAAGCACGCTTCAGGGGATATGTGGGGGTGGGGGTGGCCTGCTGCATCATGGCGTGTACGGCTCTTCTGATGTTTCTGTTTCCCGAGGCCATTGCCTCCATCTACACCGACGACGTACCTGTTACTGAGGTGGCTGTTCAACTGCTTTTTATGGCAGCCATTTTTCAGCTCTCCGATGGGCTCCAGGTGAGCGGCTTCGGAGCCCTTCGCGGACTTAAGGATACCAAAGTACCGATGTATGTGAATCTTGTGGCTTACTGGCTCATCGGCATCCCTGTGGCCTACTATCTCGGGTTTAATGCCGGTTACGGAGCTCCCGGCCTTTGGGTAGGCCTTATTGCCGGACTGACCGTTGCAGGTATTCTGCACAATATCCGGTTCTACAGGAAAACCGCGAAGATGGGGGCAGGCAGGAAAAGAGTGAGTGATGGGGAGAGCGGGTGAGGGGGTGAGGAAATCCCCTCACAAACCTCCTCAATACCTCACCATAGGCAGAGAAGGCGAAGTTGAGAATTGTAACCCGAAAGACACCATCGGTGCACCCATGAAACCGATCTCGTTTAGTGCAGGGAACCAGTACGCCCTGCCGCCGCCCTGTATGAAAAATGACGATTGTGAACTGATGCGAAATTGTGCACCAAGAATTCCGGTAGTGGTCAGGCCAAAATGCAGGTCAGGATCACCATCGCCGAAGAATCCCCTGCCGGCAAGCGCCATGCCGGGTGATGCCCGAAAATAGAGTTCGGTTCGCGTTTCGCCTGCCCGAAGCGATGTTGGATTAAGCACAAATTCCCTGCCTATCGAAAACCCTGCAACCGCCGTAACGAAGCCGGAATTGAATCCGCTCCCATAAAGCGCGCCGGCATAAGCATTCACAAAATAGACGCTGCCCGGATGGCGGTATGTACTCTCAACACCCAACTGTCTGTACCCGGCATATAAACCGCTTTGCACTAAATACATCTCGCGATACGAATCATAGAAAACATAGGGGTCGGCTGCTCCGCTCAAAATAATTGCGCCGGTTTTGGATGTGTCTTCCCGTGTGTATTCAGGCTCACCTGGTATGGTAACCTGTTGCAGAACCTGCCCGTAAACTGCAGCCGGAAGAGTCAGAATGGCCAAAAAAATAATTATCGCATAAAAGAGCCAATCAGCATATCCCCTTCTCATTTTATCAATCCTCCAGTTTCCCTATGTGATATGAATTGATGAATTAAATTATGAACGGATGGCTTTCACATATGGTATTCCGTTATTCGATTGAAAGATAATGAGTTATAATATACCGGACACACTTCAGATTTGGCTTAGCCGAACGAATCCGGCTATTTTCAGATTTTAGAGTATAGTGCGATTTTGCACATCTTCGCTTTAACCTGTAAACAGTCATTTTCCTATGCCCTCATATGTACACCAGATACAAATTGCTACACCATCTCATGTTTACAAACAAGATGAAATCAGAGATCGAATGAAGGAGATTGTGGGTGGCAGTGAACGGAATCAGCGAATTATTCACCATCTCTATTCTCGTTCCGGTATCGAAACGAGGCATTCGGTCGTGAATGACTTTAGAGTTAATGGTTCTCATAAATTGTTTTTTAACGGACAGGGCGCTACACCGGGTACAAAAAGCAGAAATGAAATATACATCGAGGAAGGAAGAAAGCTTTTCGTCGAGATTGCAGGAAAGCTTCTGAGTAATTCTGACATAGGCAATCACGAAATTACGCATATAATAACGGTGAGCTGCACCGGGTTTTATGCACCGGGCCCCGACTACGATATCGTAAGGTCTCTCGATCTTCATCCATCCGTTGAACGTTATCATCTTGGCTTTATGGGATGTTATGCCGCCATACCTGCCCTGAAGCTGGCCGATCAGATTTGCCGTGCAAACCCCGAAGCCTGTGTAATGGTAATCTCCGTTGAGCTCTGCACGCTTCACTTCCAGGCCAATCCTAAAATGGATGACCTGCTTTCCGCATCAATATTTGCGGACGGCGGAGCCGGTGTTCTGATGAGCGGACAAGAAAGGCCGGGTACCGGCTACCGCGTCGATGGATTTGCTTCTCACATCACGGAAAAAGGTGAAAAAGACATGGCGTGGTCAATTGGGGATACCGGGTTCAACATGGTTCTGTCGAATTATATTCCTGATCTGTTGAGTGACGGCTTACCCGGCTTTCTCCACCCTGTTCTTGACCAATACGGGCTTTCCGTTGATGAAATAGATCTTTGGGGAGTTCATCCGGGTGGCAGGGCCATTCTTGATAAGGTCGAATCTACGCTCGATCTGCCCAAAGCCATGCTCAGAGCTTCCAGGAATGTGCTCTCGCGCTTTGGAAATATGAGCAGCGCTACCGTACTTTTTGTGCTGAAAGAGCTGCTCGGTGATGATTCCGGCAATTCCGGCTCCAAGGCCATTGCAATGGCTTTCGGACCGGGCCTTACCATCGAAACCGCACTGCTCACCAAAACGGGCTCCGCCTGAACGCAGCCGGTACATGAATCCGGATAGTATGATCTCATTTTTATCACAGCGTGATGAAGACCTCACGGAATGGATGGACAGGCCGGATTGCGATCCCGGTCTTCTCAACAATACCTACGCACAGTTTCTCAGAATTAACAAGCTTCTGTCAGGATGGGAAGGCATCTACGAGGAACATATAAAACCTGTACTTGCGACAATAGAAGGCAGGGCAACTATTCTGGATATCGGCTGTGGTGGCGGTGATATTTTGCGGCTGCTTGATGAGCTTTGCAAGCGAGACGGATTTACCGTCGAATTTACCGGAATTGACCCCGATAATCGTGCCATAGAATTTGTAAACAGCTACACATGGCCTGATAATATCACGTTCACAAGAGCTCATTCATCCGATTTAGCAGCTGAAGGCCGAAGCTTCAATATTGTAATTTCAAATCATCTGATGCACCATCTCGACGATGATCAATTAAAAGTGGTTTGCTCGGATGCTGAAATGCTTGCAGCGGACGCCGTTCTGTTCAGCGATATCGAGCGAAGCAGAATCGGGTTCCTCCTTTTTGCTACAATTGCCCCCCTCTTGTTCCGTAACAGTTACATAGTAAAAGATGGCCTGATTTCGATACGCAGAAGCTACCGTTTAACTGAGCTTCGGAATGAGCTTCCAGGCGGCTGGATGGCAAACAGACGATTCCCGTTTCGCCTTCTTGCCTCATACAAACCCGCAACTCCATGAGCAGTGGCATTACAGATACCGAAGTAGTGATTGTAGGCGGTGGCCCGGCCGGTCTCTATCTGGCAGGAAGGCTGCTGCAGTCGGGTATAGAATGCAGGATCTATGAAAAAAATCTGGAGATCGACATCCATTCGAAATCGCTGGGCATTCACCCTGTCTCGCTCGATCTTTTTGATGAAGCCGGTATTACTTCAGAATTCCTTGACCGCGGCCTGAAAATAAAAAAAGGTATTGCGTTCAGAAACCTTGACAGAATCGGGGAAATCGACTTCTCACACTGTCCAAAACCTCACACCTACATTCTTTCGATCCCGCAATGGCAAACCGAGACAATTCTTGAGTCGTGGGTTGAACGCCTTCGTCCGGGAACCGTTGTCCGGGGTGCTCAACTCATCAGGCTTGATCAAAAAAATGATTCTGTTGAGCTCACGTTCGGGGAAAACGATGGAGGTCAATTTCTGGTAAAATCCCGCTTTGCTGTAGGTTGTGACGGGAAGAATAGCGCAGTGAGAAAGATGCTTGAAATTCCCTTTATTGGCGGTTCATACCCCGACGTTTATGTGATGGGCGACTTTGATGACAACACGGAGTTCGGTACAGATGCCGCCGTATATCTTCATGAAGAGGGTTTGGTTGAATGCTTCCCGCTGCCAAACGGTCACAGGCGGTGGGTGGCCAAAACGGAATCATACGCTGATGATGCAGGTGTGGAGTTGCTGACCGGCATTATTCAGAAAAGGCTGGATCACCTTTTGGATGGATGTACCAATTATATGATAAGCAGCTTCGGTGTTCAGCACTACACAGCCGAAAAATTTTTTAAAGGCCGGGTTCTTCTGGCCGGTGACTCGGCACATGTGGTAAGCCCTATTGGCGGACAGGGAATGAATCTTGGCTGGATCGGAGCCGAACTGGCCAATGAAGCACTTGGTCATGGGCTTTCATCCGGAAATTCGTATACAGCAGAGTTTCAAAAGTTCTCCGATACGCATCGGAATACTGCGAAACAGGTAGCGAAGCGTGCCGAGTTAAACATGCACCTCGGCAGGAAGGAGAGCTCGGGATTGCTTTACCGGCTTGGTACAGCACTAATGATCCGAAGTCCGCTGAGGCACGTACTCGCGCGTCTGTTTACAATGCGGGGTTTGGGTATGTGGCCGATTTGAAAGCTTATTCAGGTAAATCCCTAAATCGGATCATAAATCGGGTGCCTTCATCCGACTCGACGTCAAACTCAGCTTCTAGCTTTTTAAGAAGTACATCCACAATCCACATGCCGATCGACTCTTTCTTCTTTAACCTGAAATCATCCGGCAGGCCAACGCCGTTATCCGAAACCCGAAGGTTCACATGCTCTTCGGTTTTTGTCAAAGATATTTCAATCCTACCCTCTTTACCCTCTTCCCGGAAGGCGTGTTTATAGATGTTAATAAGAAGCTCGTTCAGAATAAGCCCGCAAAGAAGTGCCTGCTCCTGCCTAACCACGATTTCTTCGCTATTCAGTTCAATTTTTATATCGTACAGAAAAGATCGCATTGTCTCTTCGATTTTCTGTGACAACTGACTGAGATACTCGGAAAGTTCTATACTGTTTTTCAGATTTTTTTCGCTGAGCATGTCGTGCAGGCGCGACATCGACTGGATTCTCAGAGAAATACCGTGCAAAACAGTTTCTGCATGCTTGTCTTTAACGTCGGGAAGCTCGGTTTCAACAAGAGCGGAAATCATTTGAAGGTTATTCTTGATCCGATGATGTATTTCCGCAATTATGGCATCCTTCACTTTGAGCCGGTCGTGCAGGAGGTCGATCATGCGGGTCCGCTCTATGGCAATGGTAATGTGAGATGCAAGCGCCTGAAAAACCGGCACATCACGGCTGTTAAAGTCCTCATTGTTTCTGCGGTTCAGTGCCTGCATCACACCAATAACCTGGTTTTCGCGATTGATAAGCGGCACACAGATTATATTTTTGGTTGTGAAACCTTCGGCAAGCTCACCAAAAAAGTACTCCGACTGAGATACGTCGTTGGTTATGTAAGGCCGTTTATTCTCCACTACCCATCCGGCGATACCCTTGCTTTTTGGAATGCTTTTGCCGGCAACAAGCATTTTTGCCGGGCCCGTGGGCATGCTAACATAGAGCTCTCCGGTATCACGGTCGAGAAGCATTAGCGAGCTGGCCTCCGCGTTCATTACCAGCCGGGTCGACTCCATACTTTCTACCAGTACCGATTTAAATTCTTCCGTATGGTGAATACCCTCAATTGTATCCATTATAAGGCGAGAGGGAGTTGTACCATCGTCTCCGAGATCATCGATCTTATCCTGATTTTCCTGCATCGCAGCTTCTCCTAACTTTAACAGCAAATATTAACCTGCTGTTTTAATGATTACTTATGACTGCTCTTTGTAAGAACAGTTCTATGAACACATAATAAATAGTCGTTGAAAAAAAAAGTTTCTTATGCCCCGATGAGGGTTTAAATTTATTTAAGGGGAAATGTAATGGTAAAGCGCGTACCAGCTTCAGATTGTATTTCAATATCGGCATTCATTTTATCGGCAAGCTCTTCCACAATCCACATTCCGACAGAATCATCTTTACCGGATTTCAATTCTTCAGGCAGCCCAACCCCGTTGTCTGATACATGCAGCACCACTGTTTTGCCGCAATCTTCCAAACGGATATTGATCTCACCTTCTTCATCGTCTTTTTTAAACGCATGCTTATAAATATTAAGCAACAGTTCATTAAGCATTAATCCACAGCGTAGAGCCTGTTCCTGGCTCACCTGAACAGAGTCACCCTGAAACTCAATTGAAGCTTCATTAAAAATGTAACTCATGGAATCGTGGATCTTTTCAGATATCTGTCTTAAATAATGATCGAGCTCCACTTTCTGCCCGAGGTTTTTCTCCATCAGCATTTCATGCAACTCGTACATTGAATTAAGACGCGATTGCATGCTTTTTAGAACTTCGGAAACGTGGTCATGTTCCAGACCCTTTAATTCAATGCTGATCAGCGTATTCAAAGCAAGCAAGTTGTTTTTGATGCGGTGATTCATCTCAGCAACCAGTACATCCTTTTCCTTGAGCCTCAACTGCAGATAATCAACGTATCGCGTTCGCTCTATAGCAGACGTTACGTGAGTGGCCAGTGCATCAAATACGGGTACATCCTGAGTTGTGAACTCTTGATCGTCTTTGCGATTCACAGCCTGAACCACACCTATCGCTTCATCGTCGCGATTTATCAGCGGCAGGCAAATCAGGTTCCTGGTGGTAAAATCAGAAGCAAGCTCACCGAAAAACTCATCCGACTTACTCAAATCATTTGTTATGTAGGGCGTGCGGTTACGAAACACCCATCCGGCAATACCCTGATCTTTTGGAATACTTTTCCCAATTATTTCTTCCGTCACGGGCCCTGTAGATATGCGCACATACAGTTCATCCGAATCCTCATCGAGCAGCATAAGAGAGCTTGCTTCCGAGTTCATAACAATCCGTACCGCCTCCAGGCTCTCCAAAAGTACACTTTTGAACTCCTGAGTATGATTGATCCCCTCTATGGTATCGAGTAATAAACGCAGGTTTTCCTGTGAAAACCCCGAGAGGTCTGCATGTTGATTCATCTGCTTTTGAGAACTGGCTTTCATGATAAAATGTAAATGTATTTGTTTTTTGGAGCTTAACCAACTCAAAATTTACACAGAACACACATTGTATAGATCTATGCAAGAATGTATACATAAATAGCATATGATCGATACAAGAAACCCGGCTTTATCATCGGCCGGGTTTTATTATACTTAAATAAACAACTGAGCATTCCCGGAACAGGGAAATGATACATCGGATGACGCGTGGTCATCCGATGATTTCTCAACCGTTAATTTTGCTGCTTTTTGTCCTCTTCCACGTAATCGCGTAATACTTTGTGGAGGATACCTCCATTGCGGAAGTAGTCGATTTCAACCGGGGTGTCGATGCGGCATACGGTATCAAATTCGACCACGGTTCCATCTTCCTTTTTCGCTTCAACCTTCACGGTTTGGCGAGGTTTCAAACTATCATCGATGTGAATGTTAAAAGTTTCAGATCCGTCGAGACCGAGGCTCTTGTGGGTTTCACCATCTGCAAACTGCAGCGGCAGTACGCCCATACCTACCAGATTCGATCTGTGGATGCGCTCATATGAGGCCGCAATCACGGCACGCACACCCAAAAGGATGGTACCTTTCGCGGCCCAGTCGCGCGAAGAGCCTGTTCCATATTCGTGGCCGGCCAGAGCAACAAGTGGAGTTCCCTCTTTCTTGTATTTTTCGGCCGCCTCAAAAATGGTTGTGATTTCACCGGTTGGGTGGTATTTCGTAAATCCGCCCTCCGTGCCAGGGGCAAGCTGGTTCTTGAACCGTACATTGGCGAACGTTCCGCGGGTCATAACCCGGTCGTTGCCGCGGCGCGAACCGTAGCTGTTGAAGTCGGCAATTTCTACACCGTTCTCAATCAGGTACTTCCCTGCCGGGCTATCGGGCTTGATGTTACCGGCCGGCGAGATATGGTCGGTAGTAATGGAATCACCCACTTTTACAAGAGTTTTGGCACCTGTAATCGGCTTAATTGGCTCCGGATTCTGAGTCATATTTTTGAAAAACGGCGGTTCCTGTATGTAGGTTGATTCATCTTTCCACTCATACAACTCTCCTCCGCCAACGGGGATTTTATCCCACGTTTCTGATTCAAAAATGTCGCTGTACATTTTTTCAAATAGCTCGGGACGAATCGCTTCATCCAGAAATTCAGTGATCTCCTCGGTTGTAGGCCAGATCTCCTTCAGGTAAACGTCATTTCCATCCTGGTCCTTGCCGATTGGCTCATTCGCCAGGTCGATGTCCACTGTTCCCGCAAGCGCATAAGCCACAACAAGCGGCGGCGATGCCAGGTAATTTGCTTTCACATAAGGATGGATACGGCCTTCAAAATTTCGGTTTCCGGACAAAACACCCGCAGCAACCAGATCGCCCTCCTTGATGGCTGCCTCTACAGCTTCGGGAAGCGGCCCAGAGTTACCGATACAGGTGGTGCAGCCGTAGCCCACGAGGTTAAATCCGAGCTGATCCATATACTCTGTAAGTCCGGCTTCATTCAGGTACTCCGTCACCACGCGCGAACCGGGTGCCAGTGAAGTCTTAACATAGGGAGGAACCTTCATCCCTCTTTCTACAGCTTTTTTGGCAACAATACCGGCGCCAAGCATCACACTTGGGTTAGACGTGTTGGTACAGCTTGTAATCGCCGCAATAACCACGTCGCCGTGTTTCATCTCAACGGTTTGCCCGTTTTTGAAGGTGCCTTTACTGGCAAGCTTCTCCTGCGCCAGGTTGAAGCCCATGGTGGGATCGCTGCTGGTTAGTGAAGCTTCAAACGTTTTCTTCATGTTGGGCAGGCTCACGCGGTCTTGTGGTCGCTTCGGTCCGGCGAGTGACGTTTCCACGTCACCAAGGTCCAGCTCCAGAACTTCTGTAAACTCCGGATCGGGGGTGTCATCGGTCCTGAACAGTCCCTGCTCCTTCATATAGGCTTCCACCAATTTCACCTGCTCATCACTGCGGCCTGTGCGGCTCATATAGCGAAGAGCCTCGCTGTCGATTGGGAAGAAGCCCATGGTAGCGCCGTACTCAGGACTCATATTCGCAATGGTTGCTCTGTCGGGCAGGCTCATGCTGCTCAAGCCTGTGCCAAAAAACTCCACAAACTTGCTCACTACTCCGTGCCGGCGCAGCATTTCGGTAACGGTAAGGGTAAGATCGGTGGCGGTGATGCCTTCCCTCAGCTTGCCGGTCAGCTTCACACCAACCACTTCGGGCACCAGCATGTAGATTGGCTGGCCAAGCATGGCTGCCTCCGCCTCAATGCCGCCAACGCCCCAGCCCAGAATGCCGAGGCCGTTAATCATGGTGGTGTGGGAATCAGTTCCCACCAGCGTATCGGGATAAGCAACCGTTGTACCATCATCTTCTTTTCGTGTGAACACTCCCTTTGCCAGGTATTCAAGGTTTACCTGATGCACGATTCCGCGGCCGGGAGGAACTACCTGAAAGTTATCGAAGGCTTCTTTGCCCCACTTTAAAAATTCGTAGCGCTCGCGGTTGCGCTCCATCTCTTTTTCCACATTGAACATAAATGCGTACTCCTGACCGAACTGATCCACCTGCACCGAGTGGTCAATCACAAGGTCTACGGGTACCTGCGGGTTGATCGAATCAGGATTGCCACCCATTTCTTTCATGGCCGATCGCAGCGCTGCCAGATCAACCACAGCCGGAACCCCCGTAAAGTCCTGTAAAACTACGCGCGATGGCTTAAAAGGTACTTCACCTGCGGGATTCTTGGCGTTGTAGGATGCCAGCACTTTTACATCATCTTCAGTCACAACATAACCATCATATTCTCTAAGTACGGCTTCAAGTAAAATTTTAATCGTGAATGGAAGTCGGTCAATGTTTCCATAACCAAGCTCTTTGAGTTTGTTGAGGCTGTAGAGATATGCTTGTCCCGAACCCGTGTTGAAAGCTGTTTTTGTCTTAAGAAGTGGGTTTTTGGTAGTCATGGTAAATCCTCGGTCGCGTTTTCGGAGTGATGATTTTACGTTTTTGTTTATATCACCCAAAAATAACGTTTTTCGAGGTTAATTTCTGCCGTAATTCCCCGGTATACCCCGACATTTCGGTTGAGTGTCTGCGTATCTATCCATGCGTAGTATTCGAGCCTTCAAGATCTGGTATGACCCGTGCCACACACACAGATACTCTCTCGATCCTTTATTCGAACGAAGCCCACGTCCGGCCTGTTATAAATAAAGCACAACAACACTAACACATAAAAATTTGAATAACCTCATGTTAGATAAACTTGGATATATTGCAGCAGGACTTGGTTTCACTTCAATTGCGGCAAGCGTGGCTGCATGGTACACAGAGAAGGGAAGCGATACAGAAGAAAACGCACACGCTGAGCGAACCGGTATTTTCATCGGGCTTTGGCCGCAGACATTTTTTGCACTGGCCATGATTCTATTCAAGCTTAAGGAGATGGGACATGAGAAAGATGTGCAGCGACTGCTTAGCAAGCTGGAAAAAAAGGTTGAGGAAACTAAATCATAGTAAGATCCGCCCTATAAAGCTTATAAATTAAAAAAAGCCATTCCGAATCGGATGGCTTTTTTTATGCAAAGGTGCCTTGTAGAGCCATTCACAGCATGCGTCTAAAATCCGATCGAGTAACCAAGCATCAGGGTGATGCTCTGAATTCTGGATATCATCGTTAATGCAGAAAGTTACCCCGGGTTGCATGATGTACATCAAGCAATTCATTCAAATCGTTTTCATAAATTACTAAATGAGCCTCTTCATTGATCCTGTGGAGAGCATAAATATGTTCATCGTCCAACTCTACTGTACCTGAAATATAAGGCAGCTTTAATGATGCAACATAATGCCCGTTCACTTTATGATATAAATCTAAATATTGTCTATATGGTGATTCATTCCAGTCACCTCTGTGTACAACTACAATATAATCATGGTATATACTGATGCCTACTGATGAAAAAATTGCATTTGGGGAGTATTGAAAAACTTGCTGTTCTGTTCCGGAAAATGTTACATAATTCAGCTCTTCAGGTATATCATCAACAGTTGTTACACTGAATACCAGGTTCCCGTTTTTGTCCCATTTTGAAAGAATGTGTTCTGAATATCCCTTGAAATAAAAGTGGTCATCATGAACCAGAATATTTCCAGAAAATCTAATTGGGTTAAACTCAACATCTGAAACATTTCCAAATGAATTTTGGAAATTGCCCAGGCTGTCGAAGTTAAAGAAGATATATTCTGAGTTCATTGACCGGGGAGATAAAATAGTTATTGACTTATCGTTCCACATCTGCACTCTGTGTGGAAAATAGTTTTCCGTTAAAAACTCATGAATAAATTCACCTTCCTTACTCCATATCTGTACTTTTGCATGTGTCTCATTGGATAGAATGACATAATCATTCGATAAGCTGAAATTTCCTATTGCAGTTAGCTCACCCGGTCCTCTGCCAATACCCGGAGAAATGGTTCGAACGTGTTCTAAACCATCTTTATCTAATACATAAATTTTATTCAAAGATGGGCGGTCACGGATATAAATGTATTGGTCACCCATCCGGATTGCTCCCGCATCCAGAATGCCAAATTCCTCAGCTAAATTGAGGCTAGCTTTTGGGGCTAATAAGTCCACAACAACCCTTTCATTTACATTTTGTCTTTCTTTAATAAGAAATGATTCATCTTGAAGTAAATTCTCACGACTACATCCATATATAACCACAATAAGAAACACACAATAATATCTGAGATTTTTCAATATGAAACTGTGGTTTTCACACATGGACAGAATAAAGTGTTTTACATGTTCACGAGACTCATTTAAAAAATATTATCATAAACTAACCTCGCCGAAACAATTTGCTATTGTTTCTGTTGATTTAATTGTGCTGTATTTTGCATTTGTTCAGGCTTAATTAAGTAATTAAGCATTTTCAGAAGGCTAATCGATTTGGGCAATACCAGATTCTTCAACCAATTCATTCAGATTGTTTTTATAGATTCCAATATGAGTTTCATCATCAATGTTGTGAAGAGTGTAAATGTATGATTCATCTACTGCAATCGTTCCAAATCCTGCACGATATGGCAACAATACTGAACCGGCATAACTTCCATCCTGTTTAAAATAGATATCAAGTAATCTTGTTGATGTATCACTTCCTCGTTCACCTGCATGTATCAATATCCAATATTCGTTATTAATTGCAGTTCCAACAGCAGAAAAAACTCCGGTTTCTGAATATTGAAAAACCCTTTCTTCGCCATTTAAAAAAGTAATGTAATTCAATTCACCTGGAAAATTGTCAATTGTTGCTTTGGAAAAGAGATGATTTCCATCACGATCCCATTTGATTAGAACGTGTTCTGAAAAACCGGCATAATAGAAGTAGTTATCGTCTTGAACAGTACTTCCTGAGTACATAAGCGGGTTAAAATTATCCATATCAAAGTTGCCAAATTGCTGTAAAATTTCTCCCCCTTTATCTACTGTATGAAATACACGGTCTGCATCTGTCAGAAACGTGGAAAGTATAGTTATTTTTCCATCAGGCCAGCCGGTTACTCTGTGGGGTCGAATCTGATCTGTTATAAACTCATTTACAAGATTACCCTCTTTATCCCATAATTGTACTTTATACTGGCTTTCAGCAGCTAAGATTATGTAGTCATTTGTCACATCAAAATAGCCAAGACCCGTAACCTCACCCGGGCCTCTTCCCTCACCTGGAGCAATTTTACCAACATAATCGTAGGAATCTTTTTTTATGATGTACACATGCTTTTCAAAAGGATTATTTACATATATGTGATTTTCATCCAGTTTCAGTGTTGATGCAGATGTAATACCATATAGATCCATAAGTTGCAGACTGTCGCTTAAAATCAGTTCACTTAGGACAACTCTCTCTGAACTATCCTGCAACTCTTTTTCAAGAAATACCGATTTAATTCCTTTTTCTTCATTCTGACATGAAGACATCAAAAGAATTAAAGTGAATAGAAACAAGATTAGGCCAGATTGAATTAATTTTATTTTCATCTTCAAAGTTACTTTTTTGATGCCTCATGGCAGTTGCAAAATTTGTTTTAAAAAGAATTGATTAAGAACATGAACTTTAATTGAAAAAATAATGCATTGGAGGATGCATATTCACATCCTCCAATTAAATTTACTTTATTAACATCCGTCAAAACATTGCCTGTAACATGTAGTGAAACTACCATCAGATCCTTGAAGTGTTCCACAATAATGAGGGAGGTCTTGGTTCTTACATGAACCACCCCATCCAAAACAACCTGAACATCCCCCGGTACAAGTTCGCGGGCAATCTCCTTCTGAGTCATCGCACTCCTCCGGATCAGAACCCCTGGCAGTTGCGTTCATCAAACCTGTATGAAGGTTCCATTCAGTAACTGAATAACATTCACTGTTGTGAACAAGCAGGTCATCCTGTTTATCCACGGTTACGTGGATCATCATCAATGCGACAAATGTACATAGTGAAAATATGCCAATAATGGCCTTTTTTACCCTTTTCATAACATATCCCTTTTTTATTTATTGGTTAGGCACAATACTGCCACCGGTATCGGATAGCTCGCTGGATGCCAGCATTGTACTTTAGTTAAGTTCACCCTGAAACGGTAAGATCAGAGTGAGTTCCAGAAGGCGATATGTATCGGCTTCTAATGATATATATATATAAACTTATTCATGCAAGTTTTTTCTCTTTTATAAACAGAATTAGTGAGTTAGCAACAGAACATACAGATTTGCAACCCATCTGAGAATATTTTTCGAACGAATCATACTTATGGTTGATGTAAGTAGTTTAACTCAACCAAATATTTGATTTGTTTATTTTGTCTATCGGTTCTGTCTTCTCAACGAAAAACTGCATTCCATTTCTTTTAGACTTTTTACATCCCGCCCGAATATATTGCCGGCAGACCAAACCGAAACCCTGATGTCAAACATATCGCCCGTCAGGTCCTGAATCGAGCTCGTCTTCTATCTTTTCATCCAGCAGCACGGGATTCTCTGTCATCTCATCCTTAGGCTCTTTAACGAGGAACCAGGCGATGGCCGAGAAGGCCACGGTGACGGTGCAGATCACCAAAAGCACGGTTTTATTTTCGACGGCTTCCACGATGTCGCCCACCGCAAAGCTGGATACGAGCTGCGGCAGCACCACCGAAAGGTTGAACAGCCCCATGTAGAGACCCATCTGGTTCTGGGCAATCTTTTGCGACATAATCGCGAACGGAAGGCTGATGATGGACGCCCAGCCGATTCCCACCACCGCCATCAGGATGTAGAGGGTCCAGGGTGAGTCGCCCATAAAGACGATCGATCCGTAGCCGATAGCCATCACAACCAGGGCTGAGGCGTGCGTTTTCACGCGGCCGAATTTGTTGGCCAGCGGTTCCAGAAGAAGAACGGGAATAATGGCCGCCACCAGGTTCAGCGAGAAGAAGCTCCAGTTTACCACCGATCCCACATCATCGGCCAGCAGCTCGGGCATGCGGTAGCTCACAAAGGCAAAGAAATAGATGAACATGCTCTGTACGCCAATCCACGAAAAAGAGTGCGCCGCCAACACTTTCTGAAACCCGATTTTGCCTGCTTCCTCCCTGCTTTTACCCTCCTCCGATTTGAACAGTGCCTCGGCAATCAGGTAAATGGTGACGATAAGGGCAAAGATTTCAAAATAGTATCCGGGAAATTCCAGTCCGCTAAGGCGTTTTACAATGGCGTAGATCCCATAGATCAGAAATCCCCACAGCGGACGAATGCTTCTGATGATCTGCCCGAGCGACGCATCATTTACGCTGCCGGGAACTGAGCTGTCGTCCTGATCTTCAATTTCTTTGGCAATAGCATCTTCATCCTCGCCGTACCGGCCCAGGTATTTGGGCTCTTTCACAAAAAAAGGCGGAATCACCGAGAAGAAGAAAACCAGCACTACCCCAAAATATATGAGGGTGATGTTGCCAAATACCGCCCCGATAAAATAGGAGAGAACACCGAACGTACCCGACACGGTCTGCATCCAGGTATAGCCTTTGGTGCGTGCGCGTCCCTCGGGGGTAACATCGGCAATGACGGAGCGGGTGGGGTTGAATGAGACGTTGATCGAAAGATCGAGCACCATCGAGATCAGGATCGCAATTCCGAGAATGGCCTCCAGGCCCATGCTTGCCTGTATGATGCCGATATTGGGCAGGGCCAGGAGCATGAGCGAGGCCAGCACGCCGCCAATTACAATAAATACCCGTCGGCGGCCATTCCAGACCCAGACATTGTCGCTGATGATACCGATGATAACCTGGCCGATAATCCCGGCAATGGGACCGGTAGCCCACACCAGCCCGATGTCGGAGATCTCCAACCCGTACTGGTAGGTCAGCAGCCAGCTCAGCGCCGCAATTTGTACCGACAGGGCAAAACCCATCGCCGTGGCCGGCAGGGCAAGAAGTGCATAAAAAGAGTTCGAAAGCCGTTTCTGAATGTCAAGCATGATGCAGCGCCCCGTGAGCTTATTTGGTCAGTTCTGTCAGGCACCTACAATAGCAAAAGAGAAGAAAAAAAGATAGGGGAAACTGTGAAGCTTCAAGCGACAAGCCGCAAGAAGTAGACCTGACTGCGTGCCGTGCCTTTCGGCTCCTGGCAGCGTCGAGAGATGCAGCGTACAGGCTACAGGCTACAGGCTACAGGCTAAAAGCACAAAGTTCTAATGTTCTAAATCCAAAATCCAAAAGTTAGGTTCTGGGAAAGAATTTGATTCCAAAGTTGCCAACTGCCTGCTGCCTACTGCCTACTTTCTTACCCGCAACTGGCAACCGGTAACCCGCAACCCGCAACTGGCAACCCGCAACTGGCAACTGGCAACTGGCAACTGGCAACTGGCAACTGGCAACTGGCAACTTTTGGATTTAGAACATTAGAACTTAGAATTTCTCCCCCGTAATTCAGATTTAAAAAATTCCTATCTTCTCCTGCTCATCTAATTCAAATAAAAACCTGCCGATGGAACCCATTCAAAAACGGATTGAATCGTCTGACAAAAAACTGACCTACCACGAACGAATTCCCACGGTAATTTATGAAGACAGCAACGATGCATCGGCGGCCGTGGCGCGAGAGATTGCCGATCTCATCATCAGCCGAAGCAGGGAGAATAAGCCCACCGTTTTGGGCCTTCCAACCGGATCAACCCCGGTCAAGGTATATGATGAATTGATTCGCCTGCACCGTGAAGAGGGGCTCAGTTTCAAAGATGTGATTACCTTTAATCTGGATGAGTACTACCCCATTGATCCCGGCTCGCTTCAGAGCTACAGCCGTTTTATGCACGAGCACCTGTTTGATGAAATCGACATTCCCGATGATCAGATCCATATACCCAACGGCGGCCTGAACGAGGATGAAGTTGAAGCCTGGTGCGAGGAGTATGAAGAAAAAATACGAAACGCAGGCGGAATTGACATTCTGCTGCTCGGTATCGGTAAAACCGGCCATATCGGATTCAACGAACCGGGATCACGGCCCGACTCCCGCACGCGCCTCATCACTCTCGATAAAGTGACACGCACCGACGCTGCCAGTAACTTTTTCGGTGAAGAATATGTACCGCGCCGTGGAATCACCATGGGTGTGGGCACCATCCTGAAAGCCAGACGAATCTTCCTGATGGCGTGGGGCGAAGGCAAGGCGCCTATCATCAAGAAAGCAGTAGAGGGAGAAATTCGCGAAAGCGTGCCCGCTACCTGGCTGCAGCGGCACGACAATACCACAGTGGTGCTCGATGAAGCCGCCGCCGAAAAACTGACGCGAATCAACACCCCCTGGCTGCTTACAAAATGCAGCTGGGATGACAGACTGATCCGGAAAGCGGTAGTGTGGCTCTGCCGTAAGCTCGAAAAATCGATTCTCAAACTTACCGACGAAAATTACAACGAAAACGGCATGGCCGATCTGATCACCAGAAGGGGACCGGCCTACAACATCAACATCAAGGTATTTAACGAGCTGCAGCACACCATTACCGGGTGGCCGGGCGGCAAGCCCAATGAAGATGACAAGTATCGCCCGGAGCGGGCCAAACCGTTTCCAAAACGGTGTATCGTCTTCAGTCCTCATCCTGATGATGACGTGATTTCGATGGGCGGAACACTTATCCGCCTGGTCGACCATGGCCACGAGGTTCACATCGCCTACCAGACCTCCGGCAATATTGCCGTGTTTGATGATGAAGCCGTTCGTTTTGCCGACTTTGTGACCGACTACGCCGAAGTATTCGACATGCACAATGAGAAAGCAGACAAGCTGCTCGACAGAATCAACGACTTTTTGAAGCAGAAACAGCCGGGTGATGTCGACTCTCCCGAAGTGAAGACCATCAAGGGTCTGATCAGAAAAGGTGAAGCCAAGGCTGCCGGGCGCTATTGTGGAGTACCTGATGAAAACATGCACTTCATGAATATGCCTTTCTATGAAACCGGCCGGGTCAAGAAAAAGCCGATCTCGGACGAAGACGTGAAGATTACCGTAGAGCTGCTTCGAAAAATCAAACCCCATCAGATCTATGCCGCGGGCGATCTCTCCGATCCGCACGGCACACACCGGGTCTGCCTCAAAGCGATCTTTGACGCTCTCGAACTGTGTAAAAACGAAGAATGGGCGAAAGAATGCTACGTTTGGCTCTATCGCGGTGCATGGCAGGAATGGGATGTGAACGAGATTGAAATGGCCGTACCGCTGAGTCCGCTCGAACTGAAACGTAAGCGCCGGGCAATCTTCAAACATCAGTCACAGAAAGACCGGCCCCTCTTCCCCGGCACCGACGTGCGCGAATTCTGGCAGCGCTCGGAAGACCGCAACCGTGGAACAGCACAGATCTACGACGCCCTCGGCCTCGCCGAATACGAGGCGATTGAGGGATTTGTAAGGTATCACTTTTAGGTTCAGGCTGCAAGTTCCAGGCTGCAGGTTGCAAGTATCAAGCAGCAGGCTCCTTGCCTCACTGCACATGGTTCGTGCCAATGATAAAGCCAAATGGCACAACTAAAGGCTCGGCACATATCCGCGACCTAACATATACTAGAGCTGGCACTTCAATCAGATAGTTCAAGCCGGAATTTGATGACAGTTGGAGCATCGAACTTGCTGAGATTGATCAAATAGAAATGATCCTGTTCATCCTTCCAGCTTACCAGGCTCAGTGAAGGCCGCCTGTCGAAATCGAGGGATTTGACAAATCCGTGATTCAGAATTTCTCCTTCAGAGCTTAAGACCTGCACAAATAGGTCGAATGTATTTCCCTCCTCAAGCGTGGTATCGCCTCCTCTCCATTCTCCGTAAAAATGCGCAATATTCCCGTTTTCCAGGTAGAAAACTCCCGCATCAATACTGTATAATCTGCCCCAATCAGGGATACTGGAAAATCGAATTTGATTTACACCGGATATCCCGTTCATGACTTCATATTTTGATTCAGAAGAATAGATTTCATACGGAAGATCTGTTGGTGGTGTGGCAGTTATTTTTCTTTCGAGTTGCCATTTATCGCTATCAGTACGGATAAACTCATAAAGCTCTCCGGTATAAACCCCCGGCGAATAAATAAATCTGTTCTGACCGGTCAGGGCATCCACGCTTCCGGGGTGATAGATGAAACTACTCCAAATAAACATCTCCTCTTCCGTATACCCCAGCTCTTGAAACTCAAAGAATGAATTATCAAGTTCCTGAAACGTCCTGTCATAGACATAAAATAGCGAGCGATTCATCGGTAGTGGATTACTAGACCGACCTGAACCTTCTTGTTGCAAACCTATGGTAGACTCATCTTGCCAAATGACATCTTTTGGATAGTATTGATTTGAAATGTAGACAGGATGCGATGAAATCTGTTCCCCATCCGTACTCAAGTAAACAAACACCATTTTTCCCCGATCCTGTAACAGCAGTGTACCGTCATTGGCCGGCCTCATAAGGTTAAACTGCATAAACTCACCGGGCCCTCTACCTCTCCCGCCGATGCTGCGTACGTAGTTTCCTTCCGGATCAAAAACTTTAATCGTGAGACTGGCCCGGTCAGCAATGTACATGTTCCCGATGCTATCCGTGATCACAGAGATAGGATCGCCAAGCTGATATTCAAAGGGTTGGTTATCGCTGCCAATAGTAAGCAATATTTGTGCATCAACTGATTGGGTTTGAATTACATGCAGGTCAGACTTTGAGTCTGTACATGAAATCAGAATAACAAACCAAATACAGCAATGATACCTAAACACCTTCATTATTTATTGAATTGGATAATATTATCATGTCATTTAAAAGTTTATAGCATACTGTAATTTTCTAAATTCACAGTATGCTATATTGTATTTCTATCAGCCCTCACAGGGAACCGTTGGATCCTCACATGCACATTCTCCACATAAAATGCCTCCTAAATCACAAGAACCTTCACAGATTGTCATTCCACAAAACGTGGCAGATGTACATCCATTTGGTGTTCCAGAACTATCAAATGTACAAGTGTCACATCCACTTCTAATCTCCATCTCAATAAATGTTTCTTCAGAGAATGATGTATCTAAATTTGGACTTAATGTAAAAGCACTTGCAAACAGAAAGATCACTGCTGATAGAACAAGCGTGATATTGCTTATGTTATTTTTCATGATTTTATCCTCGTTAGTTTTTAGTTTTGGATTTGCTACGGTAAATCACAGGTTTGATGGTTATCTGGCTATTATGGTTTACTCCTTTTCGTTTTAATCTGCAATTCTCACTACATCAGAAAGAAGCTGTTCTTTCGATTCCAAGGTTGTCACATAATTTGGTACCGGTTCAATATTAAGAAGGCTTTGTTTGTGGACATCATAAAAAAACGAGGTGCTGCAACGGCTCTAAAGGCTGATCATCACCTTTCTGGTATTTTACATTTAAATAGGGAACCGAAAGCGACGTGGTCATTACAAATCGATTGACGGCTGTATCATCCTCGTTTATAAACACCAACGTAAGCTCATGAAAAAAATCTTCTTTATTAACAAGGTCTCTGTAATCCGCTACATTATTAATGCAGGGAACACATGCGGTTGGTGAGAGAATCATAACCGGAATGATTGCCTTATCTGTTGCATGTAATTCCTCAATACCCAAAAGCAGTTTCTCAAAATCGAAACTCTCTTCAATTATTAATGATTGAGCAGGATCATCCGGGATATCATATCCGCCTGAACCATCTCCCCAACCTTTGAAAACAAAAAGCACAATTGCGCCGCAAAACAAAAACAGGCTGGCTATGTATTTTACAGAGTTGCTCATACGCCTTTTGGATTAATTCCATAGATAATTATAGTAACCCCCTGTAATAAGTCAACCTGTATTTTGTCTCGATGAAAAGTTTCACTATCGATAGAACCTATGCCAAAGATTTTACTTTTATACTAACTCAAATCACCATTTCTTATCCTTTCTTTCAGTACTCCCACCGAAGAACGGAAGTGGCGTTTCACAAATTGATAAAGCGCATCTCCGTTGGGTAAGTGAATACATGTAGCAGCTTCACGGTTGGAATAGTGGATGTTTTCTTTCAGGCAGGTAATCAATACTTGCTTTTTCTTTTGCAGATAAATTTCTTGCGGTGAAGTGTTAAAATACTGGTCTATTTTCTTCCAGAATTGCGAACGAGAATAACCCATGGCTTCTGACCATTCCGTCACGGATCTTATTCCAAAAAAATGCTGATCTAAAAAATTTATAGCATGACGGATCGGAATTGTCTCACCACTAATTATACAGCCTGACTTATTACAGTTGAAAGGATGATAGCAATGAGAAAAGTATTGGTTGGTTGGCTGGTTGGTTGGTTGGTTGGTTGGTTGGTTGGTTGGTTAACTTTCTGATCCGGTTTCTCTGATTCACTCCATTTTTCATGATTCGTCATAACCCTGTTCTTTAAATGTACTTTATTAATAAACAAGAGAAAGAGAGCAATAAATCGTTACAAATGTTAGATAGATTTAATGAATTGATTCATTGTGTTATAGCTTCGCATTATTATGTGAATCTGCTTCAATATGATCTATTTCAAAACATCACATAATCCGTGCCGATGACATTCGGGATTTCATACCGCCATATGGTTTTAATAACTGATTCTGAACCTAAAACAGGCATCAACAAACGACAGACAACTAACCACTGACACACTGTTCTCTGCCACACTGATTAACTGCATATTTCCGCTCAAACCTCCCTATATTTAAGACTGAAAAGAATCTGCCAATCATAAACCAATTGTGAGCTATGTCGAATGCCTATTTTCATATTCAGGAGCCTTTAAACGAACCATATCTGGATTATGCTCCGGGTAGCAGCGAACGTGAAGCATTAAAGGAGCGCCTGAAGGAAATGAAATTCGGTCTCAGCTATTTTCCAGCTGATTTTTTATTAACTCACCGATATGTTCAGCTTCATTCTCTCCGGCAATCACCAATTCATGCTTGTTGATTACCCAGGCAGTAGCTGTGTTAACCTGAGCAACTGCAGCCGATCCATACTCTGATAACGAGGCTTCTGAGCCGGTTCCGGGCAGGCTGTAGCCGTCGTAAACACCGGCTGCTTCTTTAATTGCTTCCGGGACTTCCTCAGCTGAGCCGATTCCGGCAACAATTCCGTTGTTTGCAAGTACAGCCTTGATCAGTCTGCGCAGTTGATTGTTATCTACTACGCTCTCACTTCCGCTCGCTAAAAAGAACGCCGCGTACTCGTCGGGCTTAATCTCTTTTGCACTAACGGGATGGTTTATCTTGTGCTGAGCGTCCGCATCTTCGGCAAACCAGCGGTTAACCGGGTCGGACAGATCGGACATGCTGAAGTTTATTGGTTTATTATCAGCTGTCACGAAGTCTACATTGTAACCCGCCTCAGTAAGTACGCGATAGATGTGCGACATATCTTTCATCCTGGGGGCGTACTCGCTCTTCCCAACCGCAATTAAAATTCTGTCGGGATTGCGATCTGGCTTGGCTTTTTCACCGTGTTTATAGTGAACGCCAAACGTGTATGGGTCTCGAATTACGCCACCGAATGCGCTTGCGTTAAAGCCGAACGCCGGTACTTGAAAGTTTTTATAGATTTGATTCATGATATTCATAGCAAATAGAATTTTGAGTTTAAAAAAGTTGGATTTCGGGAATATGTATCCCGCTTGTAAACAGCTTTTCTGTGTTTACTTATTGAAGTGAAATGAAAATCAACGTAAGCTTTTGTTAATAACTAAGCCGGTTATCGTGGCCTGCATTTGCAGGACAGCCATCTGATTTTGCAGAGAATTTCTGCACGTTATTGCCTGGCGTACCGCTTCGATCCGGTATGGCCGGAAACTGATGTGCTTCGGTGATGGATTCACCTTTTGTTCCGGTTCCATGCAGTTCGTTGCTGAACAGACATGACATGTTGTGGAATGCCCTGCCGCCCCGGTCCGCCTTGTTACCAACCCGGACAGTAGGTCCGGTATATGTCCTCTTCCCTTTCGCAGCATCATGCAGAGCGATATTGGGTTGAGAAACAGTTGCTTTCATTGTAATAGTTGTTTGTTGATTTTGGCATTCATCTTATCGGCATTGCCGCTTTTGAACGCCGGTAATAAGTTATCGACAATTCATACCAAAAAACTATTGTGAAGGTTCGCAATGAATTTAAATTATGGGAAAAAAGTGCTCAAATGATCACATTTCCCCGATATTACCACAGAAAAGCGCTTATAATTTGGATGAATTTTTTCTAAATAAACCCATGAAAGCGCTTTGATATTCACCAAATCTGAATTTTTTTTGGCAATCGATGCCGATTTTGTGCGTGAAGTGTGAATTATGACCAGATACAATCGGCAAATGAAAGAATCCATCGATCGGTGCTTATCCCAAAAACCCTTGCTGCATGAGGGAACTCCGCGCTACAGTTCACCTGACTACTGCATCGGGACACCAATAGCCTGATACCTGCTTTTCATCTTGATCTGCTGTATCAAGGTGTTATCGCAGCTAACTTTTTCTCTTGTCCTTTTGTCTTGATACAAAAGGACGAAAAAATCAAGGCTGTAAATTCCCGAAGCAGTTCGCTGCGGCTGCGCGGTACGAATCCAAGGCCCCTCCTTGATAACTTATAAATCATAGTTAGATCATGCCCTGCGTGGCTTAGGATTCGTAAGGCACCGCTCCACCTTACGAACCGGGAATTAAAGGCCGATAGGCCTTATCAGAAAAGGAGACCTTCTAAGGCATTATGCGAGCTCAAATCCTTTCGGGACAACTAACCATTCATTTTATACACGTAATTGATTGATTTTTTATATCAATAAATTTCACTTTTTAAAAGTGCGGAAGTCAGGAAAGAATCCATCGATCGGTGCTTATCCCAAAAACCCTTGCTGCATGAGGGAACTCCGCGCTACAGTTCATATATTTACGTGAGCATAAATATGAGCATGAAATTTTAAAAAAAGCACGCACTCAATGTCTAACGCATATTATCACATCGAAGAGCCAAAAAACGAGCACTATTTATCGTACGCACCCGGAACAAAGGAACGTGATGAGCTAAAAAAAACGCTCACCGTTCTCAAACAGAAAGAGCTTGAGATTCCCGCCGTAATTAACGGAAAAGAGGTAAAAACCGGGCGAACGATTGATCTTCACCCGCCACACGAATTGAATCACAAATTGGGCACCGTGCATCTCTGCGGTGAAAAAGAGGTGAATCAGGCCATTGAGGGAGCACTTGAAGCCCGTCAAAAGTGGGCCGAAACCCCCTGGCAGGACCGCGCCGCCGTATTCCTGCGCGCAGCCGACATCATCACCGGTCCGTGGCGGTCAAAGATGAACGCCGTTACGATGCTGGCACAGTCCAAGACTCCGCACCAGTCGGAGATTGAGTCCGTTGGTGAACTTGCCGACTTCTTCCGCTTTAATGCGTGGTATCTCACAAAAATCTATAAAGATCAGCCCTCCTCCCCCGACGGCATGTGGAACCGGCTGGAGTACCGTCCGCTTGAGGGATTTGTTTTTGCGGTGAGTCCTTTCAACTTTACCGCTATTGCGGGCAATCTCCCTGCAGCGCCGGCACTTTGCGGAAACGTGGTAATCTGGAAGCCATCCATCGAATCGGTTTACTCAAGCTGGTTTGTCCTGGAAGCACTGAAAGCAGCCGGACTCCCCGACGGCGTGATCCAGTTTCTGCCGGGCGAGGGCGCCGATGTTGGCGATCCCGTTCTTGAGAGTGAGCACTTTGCAGGCCTGCACTTTACAGGCTCGGAAGGTACCTTCAATCACCTCTGGAAAACCATCGGTAAGAATATCGACAAGTACCGCACGTATCCCCGAATTGTGGGCGAGACAGGGGGCAAGGATTTCATCTTTGCGCACAACAGCGCCGATGTGGACCGCCTCGTGGCCGCAACCGTTCGCGGAGCGTTTGAGTACCAGGGGCAGAAGTGCTCGGCCGCATCACGCATGTACGTTCCCAAATCGATCTGGGATGAATTCAGTAAGAAACTGAAGGACCAGGTGAAACGGATCAAAATGGGCAATGTGGAGGATTTCTCGAATTTCATGGGTGCCGTGATCAGCCGCAAGGCGTTCGATAAGATCTCGGGTTACATCGACTACATTAAGGATGCGAAGGATGCCGAAATTCTGACCGGAGGCGGATACAGCGATAAAAAAGGCTACTTCATTGAGCCGACCGTTGTTGTTACCACCGATCCGAAATTCCGCACCATGCAGGAGGAGATCTTCGGCCCGGTTCTAACGATCTATGTGTACGATGATGAGAAGTTTGAAGAGACGCTGACGTTGTGCGACGAAACCTCGAGATACGGCCTCACAGGGGCAATCTGGGCGCGCGACCGGTACACCATCAATCACATGGCCGACCGACTCAGGAACAGCGCCGGCAATTTCTACATCAACGACAAGCCGACCGGGGCCGTGGTGAACCAGCAGCCATTTGGTGGCGCGCGCAAGTCGGGCACCAACGACAAGGCCGGAAGCATGGTAAACCTCTACAAGTGGCTCTCCATGAGATCGATCAAAGAGACCTATGCCGGGCCGACTGATTTCCGCTATCCATATATGGATTGATCTGATCGAACATAAGACCTGTCAGCATCCGCAGCAAAGCGAAGGTTCTGACAGCGTCTTATCTTATTTCTGGATCGTGCATACAAGTCATGGTCTTGTCGCAACCAATATTTCCAACGTCCTTTTGGCTTGACCCAAAAGGACCAAAAGGTCAAGGCGGTGAATTCCCGAAACGTTCGCTGCGGCTGCACGGTACGAATCCAAGGCCCCGCCTTAACAGATCAGAAATCTTGGTTAGAGTTTGCCCCGCGTGGCTTAGGATTCGTAATGCACCGCTCCGCCTTGCTAACCGGGAATTCAAGGCCGGAGTATCGTGATTAAACAAACAGGAAGTCTTAACTTTTCGGTAAATAAAATATCACTTCCTGTATTTATCTGATCGAACACAAGACCTATCAGCATCCGCAGCAGCCTGCCCCGAACCGTCGGGGAAGCGAAGGATCTGACAGCGTCTTATCTTGCGGCAACTCGACGTTAGGATAAAACCTCTAAAAGTCCCCCTTTGAGAGGATGTGAGAACATCCGTTACAAAGAGATATCCTATTGCTTTATGCCACTAAATCACGAAAACACAAAAAATGTTAAGTGATTTAGTATCATGTATTTCTATTTTGTGATTTGGTGCTTTTGTGGCTTCAGAAATCAGGACCATTCTTTACTTGAATGGATATTTTCTCACAGCCTCTTGAAGGGGGAAATCGAACTCAGGTTATTCCGCATCGGCCCTCTTATTCGCCAGCCAGCTGAAGAGTGTAAACATCACAAAAAGAACGATGGCCAGGGCCGTTGCCATGGTGAATACCTCAACAGAATTGAACTGACGGCTTCCGATCATCAGGTACCCTGACGGTAGCAGGGAGTCTGAAATGGCCCGAAATCCCGTGCTTGCCGGTATCAGAAAAACTACCTTGCTTCCAAGCTGACTGGCCCTGTAAACCACCTCGGGTATGTGCTCCGCCTGAATCAGTGACAAGCCGAGTGAGAGGGTGAATCCGATGGTAAATGTGGCCAGATGCGTTCCCGGCCACATATGCAGAAGATCGCTGCCGGCGACAAACCACATCAGCGAAAACCAGAAGATGGAGGCATTCAGCAATCCGAACAAAACACCGGTGGTGAAATAAAGGTATGAATAGTTGGAGGCAGCCAGGGTGCAGAAGATTTTCGATTCAACTCTTTGGTTGTGTCGATAACGACAAACGAAGCTGAAGAGACATTCAGAAAGTAACGAATGTTACAACTAATCTGCAGTTTTGGAGGTTTCTGCTACCGACCTGACAGCATTCACGAGCCTTTCATGAATCTGTCAGCGTCAACTAACTGCTTACAAGTTTGAAGTACTTAAAAACTGAAACAAAGTCCCATCACACAACGCTGTCAGGATCCCGAAAAGCCCGGGAACGCTGACAGGTTGTAGAGAAAATTAAACTCTGCGCTCATTTGCGGTTCATCAGCGCAACTCTGCCCCTATGGGATGCCTTTGGCACGAGAAATCCATCCTCAATATTACCATATATTCATTCTTGAATGAATCCGTTACACTATGTACTATTGTAATATATCCTACAATCCTACTTTAGTGAGCCATGAGTGTAATGAGTATCCGCATTGACGACCAAAAGAGAAAACAGCTGAAGGCTATTGCATCTCTTCAGGACAAGTCCATGAGTAGTATTGTGGAAGGCCTGATTGATGAGTATATCAGAGATTTCTATCAGAACCATGATGGAGCCAATGAACTGAGAGATATCATGAAAGTATCCGAGCCATCTTTCGGGGAATGGGATAACGATGAAGACAGCGTTTATGATGACCTGTAAAACATGGGATATCGTTCTGGTTCCATTTCCCTTTACAAACCTGAAATCTGTAAAGAAACGTCCTGCATTAATCATTTCACCTGAACCATGTAATTCAGGGGCGGATGTTGTGATTTTGTTCGTTACCAGCAATGTCTCCTCATTTGGCAGACAGGGCGACTGAATGATTCAAAACTGGCGCGAAAGCGGCCTTCCAAAACCCTCGATGACAAGAATGAAGTTCGCCACAATTGAAAAGTCCACCATCATCAAAAAGATCGGTAGTCTCACCTCAAAAGATCAGTCTGCAGTCCATAATGAGTTGAGACAATTTTTTGAATTTGATTAAAGGAGACCTTTCAGTATCCGCAGCAACCTGCACCGAACCGTCCTATCGTGTGGACATAATTTTGTTTAGTACAATACTTATAAGTTTAGACATTCGGCATAGCGTGATATTTAATCATTTTTGAAACAACCCTTTTTAAAAGAATTTTGATCTGTCGCCCCAAACCGTTGTGGCGCCTGAAATTTGTGCCAATAAAAAAGGCTGCCCCGCAAGGGATCCATTTAGGAAAAGCCTTACATATCATCCCGAGAA
>SL_3KL_010_SEDDRAFT_10000504_pt1 | contig 32205 bp, 26 predicted proteins | sample SodLakKL_010_SED_2_FD_10381 | JGI IMG/M metagenome (IMG submission 10381)
ATCATGATGGCTCCCATGGTGACCAGAGAGCCCAACCGATCGACGCCCCCCAACGGTGAGGGGTCCTCGGGGTCAGCGGCCGTCACCCTCATCCTCGTAGATGGCGGTGAAGGGCTCAGCCCCGGCCACCCAGTGGCCTCGGTACATCCCCGGGGTGTTCAGCGTCAGGGTGATCATCCCGTCCCGATCGATGCCCACGGCTCCCCCGGTTCCCCCGTGATCCACGAGCTGGCCCAGGATCACCGCGTCGGCAGCCTCCTGGAGGGTCTCGCCTCGATGCTCCATCCGTGCACAGATCTCCCGGGCCACCACATTCCGGATGAAGTATTCCCCATGCCCCGTAGTGGAGATGGCACACGAAGCATTGGAGGCGTAGGTCCCGGCCCCGATGATGGGTACGTCGCCCACCCGGCCGTACCGCTTGTTGGTCATCCCCCCGGTGGAGGTGGCTGCTGCCAGGTTTCCATCCCGGTCCCGGGCCACTGCGCCCACTGTCCCGATCATCCGGTCCTCCTCCTCGTACCAGTCCATGGAGACCTCCTCAGCCTCCTGGGCACGCTGGAGGGCTTCCCACCGCTCCTCGGTGAAGAAGTACTCCGGCTCCACTTCCTCCAGGTCGAATTGACTGGCGAAGGTTTCGGCACCGGGGCCTGCGAAGAGCACGTGGGGCGATTCTTCCATGACGAGGCGAGCCAACCGGATGGGGTTCTTGATCCGGGTCACACCGGCCACGGCCCCGGCATCCAGGTCCCTGCCGTCCATGACGGCGGCATCAAGTTCGTTCGTCCCCTCGCTGGTGAAGACGGCCCCTCGGCCTGCGTTGAAGAGGGGCGCGTCTTCCATGACCACCACTGCCGCAATGACGGCATCCATGGCGGACCCGCCCTCCTCAAGGACCTGGTAGCCGGCTTCCAGCGCGGCTTGCAGAGCGGCGTGGTACTGAGCCTCCCGCTCCTCCGTCAGATTCTCCCGAAGAATCGTCCCCGCACCACCGTGGATCACCAGTCCATACTCGGCCCCCTCCGGCTCTGTGCCGCCGTCGGGGGTGGCAGTCGTCTCGTCGGGCTGGCAGCCCGGGAGAAGGAGAATGGCCAGGAGGCCGGCAACGACGGAAAATCCACGAACCATGGGTACGACTCCTCACGCTGGAATAGGTCCCCATCCCACACGGGACCGTTGCTTCCTGCTGGAAACCAGTCTACCGGGGGGACGGGATTTCGAACACGTCCTCAGCATGGAATGATGGCGCCAAGACAGGCATCCGTCAAAGCCCGGTTCGGCTTCGACCACCCGCCCCATGCCACCGGTCAAAAGAGATCGTTGGCTTGCGTGAATGCGAAGGGGCCCTTCTTGTTCTCAGCATACTGACATCCATCTTGCACCGCGTGGATCCACCCCTGCATCCACCTTCGGTCAAGGCCGTGATCCCTTCCTCCGAACCGGAGCCCTCCAATTGGGAAGTACCGCCTCTGTCGCACTGGACCAGTCCACCCGTGTGTACCTGAAACTCCGAAAGCTCATCGTCCGGGGCCGGCTGGCCCCGGGGACCCGGATCATCGAGACCGAACTGGCCCAGCGATTGGATGTTTCCCGGACCCCGGTCCGGGCCGCCCTCCGGCGCCTCACCCAGGAAGGGTACGTGGTGAGTCAGGAAGGAGGTCGCCAGATGCGGCTTTCCGTCTCACCCCTGACCCGGGAGGATGCTCGTGAAATCTTCCGGATCGTAGCTGAGATCGAGGGGCTGGCCGCCCGCCTCCTGGCCGGAAGAGCCCAGGCTGCCCGGGAGCCTGTTTGCCAGAGTCTGGAAGAGATCGACCATCAACTCCTGACGGTCAGCCAGGCCACCCCCCCTTCCGTAGAGCGGATCTTCCAGCTCTTCACAGATTTCCATCGCCGTTACGTGGAGGCAGGGGCCGGTCCCCGTCTCCTGGCCCTCCACAATGCCATCAAACCCCAGGCTGATCGATACAGGCGCCTTTACAGCAGTACACAGGCCGCCAGGATCCAGGCTTCCCTGGAGGAACACCGGGAGATCATCGCCGGAATCCGGGCCGGTGACGGTGAGCGGGCCCACAGCGCCGTCCGGACGAACTGGACCAACGCTGCCGAGCGCCTGGCCGAGGCCATCCAGGACTCTGGCGAGCTGGGGAGCTGGTAGGCGGGCCCAAGCCAACTCCTTGCGTACCATGACCCTGCCTCATATCCTGACAATATTGTTGTCGGATTTGCATCCAGATCCGAGTCCACTTGTGGATCACGATCTATCGTCCCCCCCCCGAGACCCCAGAGAGATCCATGACTTCCCACCCCAAGACCCGAATGCGGCCAGGCCTCTCCGGAGGCGGTCTTCGACGGCGGCTCAGCGGCACCATCGTCGCCCTGACCCTGGCCTTCCTTCTCCCTGCCGCAGCCCAGGCCCAGACCGGCACCGTGACCGGCGTCGTCCAGAGCACGGAAGGCCAGGCGCTGGCCAATGTCCAGGTCACGGTTCAGGACACCAACCTGGGGGCCCTGACCTCCGGCGACGGCTCCTTCAGCATCGGAAACGTTCCGGTCGGCGAGCAACGGGTTCGCGCCCAGATCATCGGGTATCGGGCTGAGACCCGGACTGTGGAAGTCCCGGCCGCCGGCTCGGTGGAGGTGAACTTCATGCTCCAACGGAGCGCGATCGCGCTGGATGAGATCATCGTCACGGGGCGTGGGATGGGCACAGCCCGCCGCGAGATCGGAACCTCAGTGGCCCGGATCAACACCCAGGATCTCGAGTCGGCCCCCATCACCAGCATGTCCAACATGCTGCAGGCCCGCTCCCCGGGGGTGAACATCCTGGGAAGTGGCGGACAGCCTGGGCAGGGAAGCCGGATCCTCCTCCGGGGGATGGCCAGCCTCTCCCAGTCCAACACCCCCGTCATCTATGTAGACGGCGTCCGGATGGACGACTCGCCCTACCGGGGGATCCGGACCACCGGACCCTCCTGGGCCGGATTCGATGACATCAATCCGGCGGACATCGAGAACATCGAGATCGTCCGCGGGGCCTCCGCCGCCACCCTCTACGGAACTGAGGCGGCAGCCGGGGTCATCAACATCACCACCCGCCGAGGCATGGAAGGGACCCCCACCTGGCGGCTCCGCTCCGAAGTCGGGACCAGCATGGTCCCCGACTCATACTGGCAGGACTCCGGATCGGTCTTCGCCGACTGGTACATCAACAACATGGGCACCACCGGAAGCTTCCTGCACAACCAACTCTCTGTCCGGGGCGGAACCGAAGGCTTCAGCTACTACGCCTCCGGGACTCTCCGGGGGACCGGGGGAATCGAGCCCAACAGTGAAGAGGACTACGGCGCCTTCCGCACCAACCTGCAGATCCAGGCCACCGAGGACCTCCTGGTCCGGGTCGGCGGATCCTACAGCTCCCGGGAGGTCATGGTGCCGCCCCAGGGGAACAACCAGGAAGGCTTCCTCATCAATGGCCTCCTGGGTGGAGCCGATGGATGGTTCACCTCCACCGAGCCTCTCAGGGAGCTGGAGATGTTCCAGCGAGGCTATCGCTACACCGGGAACGTGACGGCCGAGTTCACCCCTGGGAGCAATTGGTCCCACCGAGCCACCCTGGGTGGGGACTTCTTCAACTCGGACAACACCGAGCTCCTCCCCCCCGAGGTCCTGGACCAGCGCTGGCTGGACGGCTACGCCGGGAACTATCGCCGGCGGGCCCAGAATCTGAACCTGGACCTGAGCAGCACCTTCGGCACTGATCTCCGGCCCAACCTCCGCTCCAGCACCACGGCCGGGCTCCAGTGGTTCCAGACCGAATCCTCCACCCAGGGAGCCTACGGCGAGGACTTCCCCTTCCGGGGCCTCCGGGTGGTGAGCGCCACCTCCTCAAGCTATTCGGCCACCGAATCCCGGTCCGAAGAGAAGATGCTGGGGGCCTTCCTGGAGCAGCAGTTTGGATGGAACGACCTCCTCTACGTCACTCTGGGGGCCCGGGCCGACGGTCACAGCGCCTTCGGTGCCGACGTGGACTACGAGATCTACCCCAAGGTGGATGTCTCCTACGTCCTCTCCCAGCATGACTTCTGGCAAGACGGATGGGGCTCCCTCCGACTCCGAGGTGCGTATGGGACCGCCGGGATGCAGCCCAGCGCCTTCTCCGCGGTTCGGACGTACGGTGCCAGCTCCGGGGCCGGCGGTCTGCCGGCGGTCATCCCCAGCAATGTGGGGAACCCGGATCTTCGACCCGAGGTCAGCCACGAAATCGAGGTCGGGTTCGATGCCGACATCCTGAACGACCGGCTGGGCATCGAGTTCACCTACTACGACCAGACCACCGAGGACGCCCTCTATCAGGCCCGGAACATCCCTTCCCAGGGAGTCCTGGGGACCCAGCTTCGAAACGTGGGGGAGGTCCACAACCAAGGGCTTGAGTTGGCTCTGAACGCAGCCATCATCGATATGCCCGCCTTCCGCTGGGATGCCCGGGCCAACATCTCCACCAATGAGAACGAGGTGGTGAACCTCTCCGGCGAAGCCCCCCTGACGGTCCGGTGGCTCCAGCACATCCGAGAGGGTTTCCCCATCGCCGGGTTCTTCGCCAGCAATCACCTCATTGAGCAGGACGGCCAGGTGGTCAACAAGCAGGATCTCTGCGCCGATCCGGGCAATTGCACTGACGCCGAGCAGTACATCGGACCCGGCCAGCCCACCCGGACCATCCAACTGGGCAGCGATTTCTCCATCGGCGACAACATCAGCTTCGGCTTCTTCTTCGATCACCAGGGTGGCCACTACCGCCACGATCACACCATGCGGTGGACCATGGATCCCCGTCGGAGCGTGAGCGAGGATCGGGCCCAGCGCCACGGGATCACTCCGGGACCGGTCTCCAACCTTTGCCGTGAAGCAGCCGAGAACTCCCTGAACGAGGCTATCTGCGGTCGGAACTCCCTCCTCTCGCAGGGCGAGTTCGCAGTCCCCGCCGACTTCTGGCGCCTCCGGGAAGTGACCTTCGCCTACCGGGTCCCAGCCGACTTCGCCCAGCGAATCGGTCTCTCGTCGGCCACGGTGAGCCTGGCCGGACGGAATCTCTGGAGGTCCATGGAGACGCCTCAGCTCGAACCCGAGGCCAACCTGAACTCCCAGTCCACCCTGCAACGTCACGCCTTCTTCCCCACCCCGGTGCCCCAGCAGATCATCCTGGGCTTCACCATCGAGCTCTGAGGAGATGACGATGCGAAGGAATACCAAGACCATGCCCATGGATCGAATCCGAAGCCGACTTCTTCCCTTCGTGGCCGCCGGAGCTGGAGCGCTCCTCCTGGCCGGCTGCGACCTGGGGGTTTTCGACCCCGGGACCATCGAATACGACGACCTCTTCGAACCCCAGGCCATCCAGCCCCTGGTCATCGGGGCCGAGCGCAACCTGGGCCGGGCCATCAGCGGGGGGAACAGCCCCCACGGCGGCATCTTCGGCGCCGGGGCCCATCTGACCGATGAAATCGTCCACTCCGGCCAGTGGGTGGGAATCCGGGACTGGAGCAATGCGGTCCACGTCCCTGATGACGTGGCCGAGACGGTGACGCGATGGGCCCACGCCCAGAACGCTCGAGTCACGGCCGAGGACGCTGTGGGCATCATCCGCAACGTCCTTGACGCCGAAGGCCAGGACGCCGGCAGTAGCGTCCCCGTGGCCACGGCCCTGACCTGGGCGGCCTTTTCCGGCCGAGTGCTGGGAGACAGCTTCTGCAGCGCCACCATCGACGGTGGGCCAGAGGAACCGGTCTCGGCCTTCTACCAGCGGGCCGAGAGCCAGTTCGGGGAGGCGATCAGCATCGCCTCGGCCGCCGGAGAGAGTGATCTGGTGACGGCGGCACACGCCGGTCGGGCCCAGGTCCGGATGATGCTCGGAGATTGGTCCGGTGCCGTTCAGGACGCCGGCCAGGTCCCCACTGGCTTCGTCCACGAGGTCCGCATGTCCGACAACTCCACTGTCGAGTACAACGGCTTGAGCGTGGCCTTCCTGGAGCATGCCCAGTCTTCCGTATGGGGTACGCCCTTCGCTCAGTACGGCACGGATCTATCCGACGCTGTGGAGACGGATGGAGACCCCCGGGTGACCTTCAGCTCCCGCACATCCGACGGCGAGGTGGAAATCGGGGGAGACGGGCGCCGGGAGAACTGGCGGCCTGAGAAATACCCCTCCCGCAGCGACAACCATCCCGTCGCCAAAGGAACCGAGATGCGCCTCATCGAAGCCGAAGCGGCCTTGGTGAACAGCGACCTCCAGGGTGCCATGAATGGGATCAACGCGGTGCGCAGCCATCGGGGCCTGGACGATGTGGAGGCTACTGACGAAGAAGAGGCCTGGTACCTCCTTCAGCGAGAGCGGGGAATCGAGCTCTGGGTCGAAGGGCGCCGTCTGCCGGACATGCGCCGGTGGGCCGTCACCCCCGGATACGCCAACTTCGATGTGGTTCGGGTGGAGGCGCCTGGCGACCAGCCCATCGAAACCGACGAGGTCCGGAACGTCCTGGACAACCCCATGGGTGAACTCTGTCTCCCCATGAGCGTAGACGAGCGGAACTCGAACCCGAACCTCTGACCTGAGCCGTCCGGGGGTTGGTCCGTCAGGAATGGACCAGCCCCCGGGTCCACTGTCTTCCGGGGGGAGGGGTCGGATGGCCGACCGCTCCCCCCGAGGCATATCCAGGAGTCTTTTCCTCATGACCCATCGACCCGTCCATGGCGATGGAACCGTACCTCCTCGAACACCATGGCGTCGGATCGGCGAGACCTTTCCATGGCCTTCCGTCCTCATCCTGGCCGGCCTCATCTCGCTCAGCCTGCACGGATGCGGAGCCACTCCGCCAGCCTCGACGCCCGATCCTGGTCCCACCACCGCGCCGGCTCCCGCCGGGGCCGAAGGCGAGCTCACCGCCCCCACTCCCCACACGCATGGTTCGGCAGGGAGCCGGGCCGTCGGAAGTGAGGCCATGGTGGCCTCAGCCCACCCCCGGGCCACGCAGGCCGGCGTCCAGATCCTGGAGGCAGGTGGGAACGCCATAGACGCCGCCGTGGCCACCGCCTTCGCCGTAGGCGTGGTGGAACCCATGATGGCCGGGATCGGGGGAAGTGGAGGGATGCTCCTCTGGCTGGAGAGCGAAGAACGGGCCGAATATCTGGACTTCTACGCTGTGGCCCCGGCCAACCCCGACACCACGTTCCCCCACTACGACGGTCCGAACCACACCCCTCGGGGGGTCGCTGTACCGGGAACCGTGGCAGGCCTCCTGGAGGCGCTGGAGAGCCATGGAACCATGGACCGGGGCCAGGTCCTGTCCCATGCCATCGCCCTGGCCCAGGACGGCTTCCCCGTCTCCCCCCTCCTGGCTCGAACCATTGCAGGGGACTCGACCAAGCTGGTCCAGTACCGTCGATCCCAGGAGATCTTCTGGCCTGGCTACCGCCCCCTTCGGGCAGGGGAGAGGTTGGTCCAGCCCGAACTGGCGGAATCCCTCCGGGCCATTGCCCGAGAAGGTCGAGCCGGATTCCATGAAGGGCCGGTGGCCCAGGAGATCGTCCAGGTCCTCAATGAAGGGGGAAACCCCATGACCCTGGAGGACCTGGCCTCCTTCACTCCCCGCTGGCGCCGTCCGGTGTGCGGCGTCTACCGCGGACGCACAGTACTCTCGGCCCCTCCTCCCCAGTCCGGGATGCAGATCGTTCAGACCCTGAACCTCCTGGAGTCCCAGTCCCTGGGTGAGAGTGGCCCTCCATTCGCCTCCAGCACCGATCTCCACACCCTGGCCACCGCCATCCGGACGGCAGCTGGTGACCGGCGGAGCTTCCTGGGGGATCCGGACCAGGTGGGGGTGCCGGCCCGGGGGCTCATCTCACGCGGGTTTGCTGCAGAGCGGGCATCCCAGGTGGGCCGGGGTGCATCGCCCATCCCGCATGCGGTGCCGGAAGCCGACCCATGGGCCTTCGAGGACGAGGAGCCTCCGGAGGCGTGCCGGGCACTGATTCCCTTCGGATCGGCGCCGGCCCGCCTCCGCCCCGAGCCGCCTCACTCTGAACAGGCCTCAACCCCATCGTCCCTGGGAACGGCGGAGGTGTCATCCGATGGAGGCCAAGGGGGACACTCAGACCGAGACCACGGCGAGACGACCCATATCTCCGTGGTGGACGCAGAGGGTAACGCCGTCTCCCTCACCTTCACCCAAGGGGTCTACTTCGGTACCGGGGCGTGGGCTGCGGGAACCTTCCTGAACTCCGGGCTCTTCATCTTTTCAACGGAGGGCCCCAATCGGATCGCCCCCGGAAAGGCACCTGCCTCCACGACCACCCCCACCATCCTCCTGGGACGGGACGGGGTGGAGATGGTGGTGGGCTCGCCCGGCGGGGGCCGGATCCCCCCGGCGGTCATCCAGACCATCGTCTTTATCCTGGACTACGGGGTGGACCCGGCCACCGCCCTCACATTCCCCCGGATCAACCCCCACTTCACCGCTCCCAATCTGGATTTCGAACAGGGGATCAGCGGCGAGGTGCTGGCAGGTCTCCGGGGGCACGGCTGGGAGCCTCTGGTCTTCGCTCCCATGAGCCTCCATTTCGGAGGCGTCCAGCTCCTCTGGAATGATGGCCAGCAATGGATCGGCGCCGCAGATCCCCGCCGCGACGGGGCTGCCGCCGGCTACTGACGGACCTCCCTGCGGCCCGGCCGCAGACAACACGAGAATGACATGTCACAGGACGACAGCACCATATATCTGAACGGGAGCTACCTTCCCCGCTCCCAGGGCTCCCTCTCGATCGACGACCGGGGCTTCATCTTCGGGGACGGGGTCTACGAGGTGTTCCGGGCGGTGGACGGGGAGCTCTTTCAGGGCAGGGCCCACGTCACACGCCTCCTTCGGGGCCTGGATGCTCTGGGCATCCAGATTCCCGGTGAAGTGGAGGATCCGGGACTCCTGGCCATCGCTCGGTCACTCCTTGCCCGGAACCGTCACGATACCGGGCAAGCCACCATCTATCTCCAGGTCACTCGGGGGGCCGCGCCACGGACGCATCATTTCCCCACGCCCTCCGTTCCGCCCACCATTCTCCTCTATACATCCACCTTCAGGCACCCGGAAGGCCTCCACGAGAAGGGGGCGCGCTGCGTCCTCCACTCGGATCGACGTTGGTCCCGGGCCGACATCAAGTCGGTGAACCTCCTGCCCAACGTCCTGGCCAAGGAGGCGGCGCGGAAGGCCGGGGCCACCGAGGCCCTCTTTGTCCGGGACGGAATGCTTCTGGAAGGGTCCTCCACCAATCTCTTTGGCGTCCTGGATGGGGTCCTCCGCACCTATCCTCCAGCCAACTACATCCTTCGGGGAATCACCCGGGACGTGGTNCTGGATCTGGCTGCAGGCCATGGGATCCCCACGCGGGAGGAGGGGATCCCCATGGAGGANCTNCCCCGGGTTTCGGAGCTCTTCATCACCGGGACCACCACCGACGTNCTTCCGGTGATCCAGGTGGATGANACCAGCATTGGCAAGGGACGCCCCGGCCCAGTGACCCGGCGCCTTCAACGAGCTTTGCAGGAAGAGATGCTTCGGACCGGCACACCTACCGGGTGAAGAGGCGCAAGGCATCCGCCCATTCCTGGGGTGCCTCCAGGTGGAGGGTATGGCCGGCACCGGGGATGGACCGATGGGTGGCGCGGGGAATGGCCGATGTCATCTGCCGGGCCAGAGCTTCGAATTTCCGGTCCTTCGCCCCAGAGAGGAGGAGGGTCGGAGGGGCCAACTTCCCCAGCCGGGGCCAGTATGACGGCTGGGTGCCCGTCCCCAACCCCCGAAGGCTGGCGGCCAGAACCGCAGCCGAGTGGGCGAGTCGCCCCTGCCGGATCCGTTCCAGCACCTGGGCTGGAAGCGCCGCCTGAGTCCGGAAGAGAGGCAGGCTGGCCCAGAAATCCACGAACCAGGGAACCCCCCGCTCAAGGATCGCCTGAGCCAGAGCCCCGTCCCGGGCCCGGCGGGCCGCCCGATCCCGAGCCGTTTCCAGCCCAGGTGAAGCACTTTCAAGCGTCAGGGTGGCCACCCGCTCCGGGTAGGTCAGCGCCGCGGCCAGGGCCAGACGCCCCCCCATGGAATAGCCGATCCAGTGGGCCCGACGGATTCCCGCCTCATCCAGCTCGGCCACCAGCCCATCCACCACCCGGTCCCACTGCAGGTCGTCCGGTTGCCAGTCGTCTGATTTTGGCCCATGCCCCGGAAGGTCTACCGCCCGGACGAGGCCCGCCTCTGCCAGCCCCTCCAGGAGAGGGCGCCCCCAACGCGCCCCAGCACCGGTGAAGCCGTGGACCAGGAGGTAGGGAATCCCTTCGGGAGGCCCCTCGATTACGACGCTCATAGAAGGGCAATCACCACACCTGGACGGGGAGTCACGACATCCAGGAAGTCGGAGTCAAAACACCCATCGGGCGTCGAGTCGGAAGGCCCGGTAGCGGTAGCCGTCTCCCAGATCGGCCCCCATCCGCTCCAGGCCGGCAGTGGACCCGGCCGCCGAGAGCCCCAGCTCCCGCCCGGGCCCCCACCGCCGCGCCAGACGGAGATTCCCCCGGATCACACCGGCCAGCTCCCCGTCATCGCCGATCTTCTGCACCCCGGGGGCCCCCTCCAACCCCACGCCCCATCGTTCCCCATCGGTCCGCCACCCCAGGGGGAGTTCGGCCAGCCCAAAGAAGTCGGGCGAGAAGTAGCCATCAGCCAGCGTCCGGTCAAAGCCGAAAGCCCGGGCGCTGAGGCCCGCCGACCAAGGTCCCCCGGTCCAACCCAGCCGGGCCGATGCGTTCCACCGATCATTTTCCTCCGTGCCCTGGAACCGAGCCCAGCCTGCTCCACCGGCAAGGCGCCAGCCAGGACGGAAGCCCCAGCTCAGGTCCACTGCCGTCTCAGTGGCTTCCACTACCGTCTCGACCAGGCGAGCCGTCACGTCCACCGGGCTCCGGTTGGCCCGGACCGTGGCCACCAACGGGTGTCGAGCCGGAGAACTGGCCTGGATCAGGAGTCGGTGCCGGGTCGCCTCATCCAGCGAGCCCTGCGCTCCCCCACCCCCCAACCGAATGCGCCACCCGGGCTCCAGGAACGCCTCTGCAGAGAGCATCCCACCGGTGGCGTGGGCTGAGAGGCCCGGGAGGGAGAGCTCTCTCCGGTACATCTCCATGTGGAGGGTGAGGCGGGGTCGGAGGGGAACTCGCCCGTTCAGAAGGAGCGTCAGCGCCTCATGATCGTCCGAGTCGGCCTCGAAGATCACGGCCCCATCCAGGGCCGGGTTCAATGCGGCGTCCACCCAGCGTAGCTGTTCCCTCAGGACACCAGGGATGGGCTCGCCCACTTCTCCCGCCACCTCTCTCCCGGCCTGGGCTCGCCCCTGCCACCGGAGGTTCTGGACCAGGCCTGCCCGTGCGTCGGCGTCCCCTGGAGACAGGGAAACGGCTTCACGCCAGGCCTCTTCCCCCTCCGGAAGGCGCCCACCCCAGGAGAGAGCTCGCCCCAGACCCATCCAGGCGTCGACCCGGTCCGGAGCCCGGGCCAGAGCCTCCTCGTAGTGGTGAACTGCCTCCCGGGTCATCCCGGCCAGTGCAAGGAGTCGCGCCAGGGAGAGGCGAGCATCCACATCGTTCGGATCGGCTGCCAGGACCGAGTCCCAGGCTACCCGGGCTTCCTCCACCTCCCCAGCCGAGACCAGAAGGCGAGCCCGGCTCCGGTGAAGCTCCAGGTTCTCCTGGCCGCCCACCTCCAGCAGCCGGCCATAGGCCGAGGCCGAGGCCCGGTAGTCGCCGGTCCATTCCAGGAACTGGGCCCGGGCTTCCAGAGCCAGGACATACGCAGGCTCCAGGGCCAGGACCTGCTCCAGCTCGGCCAGAGCCCTTTCCAGTTCCCCACTCCAGGCCAGCACCCGAGCCCGGTGGGTCAGGGCCTCCACATTCTCGGGCTCCAACCCGATCAGGCGATCCAGAAGGGCCAGGGACTCCTCGAACTGATCCTCCCACGCCAGGAGGAGGCCCAGACGGAGGAGGGCCACCTGGTCATCCGGTTCATCCTCCAGGACCAATCGATAGAGCTCCTCCGGATCGTCGTCACCTCCGTGGATCCAGGCCTGGTTCGCCCGTTCCCGAATCGTCAGGGTATCCGGAGCCGGAACGGAAAGGTCCCAACCGGCGCGGACAATGCTGGCGCCATCCCGCTCATGATCCCCATCCCCATGGCCGGATCCATCGCCATCCCCATTCTGGTTGCCGGCTCCATGGTCCGGACCGGAGCCATTCTCGTCGCCCACACGACCGGGCGCTGCGCTGCTCCAACCGACGTCTCCAGCGCTCGTGTCACCCACCGACCGGCTGACCTCATCCACCCCAGGGCTGGAGGCCGAGGTACGGGCAAATGAAGGAATCTCCTGAAAGGCCCGGGCCAGGGCGTCAAAGACAGGGCGCTTGCGGGCCTCCCACTGAGGCTCGGTCCACTCTTCCCAGGCCAGGACCGGGACCTCGTCCCCGTCTCCTGGCAGGGTGACCCAGCCCCCATCCGGGTTCCGGTATGCGACCATGACCCCGATCCCATCGACCTGCTGGAACTGGAGGCCCTGGGCACCGGCCGAGCCCTGGAGGATGGTCCGGGTGGAGGGATCGGTGACGTTCAGGAGATTCCAGGGGATCCGAACCTCCAGGGCACCCCCATCCGTCCACTCCCAATAGCCATCCGGCGTATCTCCACGGGGCAGAATCCCCCGGTCATACCCGACTGCCAGGACCTCCACCGAGTCGCGAGTGAAGCGCCGCCGGTTCATGATCATCCGGAGAGGCGCGTAAACCCCGTCTTCGGTCGCCTCACTCCGAAACGGCAGGTTGAATTCCTGCTCACCTCGGAAGGTGAAGAACCCGGGGGGGAGGGCGCCGGGCTCCGGCTCCCACTCCAGGAGGGTCCCTGGCACGTCAGGACCCACCTCCCGGAACCGGAAGAGGGCCTGGGTGGGATGGGCCAGGATTCGGACAGTGTCCCGAGTGGCGTGGAGGACGAACTCGGCCCCTGCCGGCAGTCGCGGGCCCAGGCCACCGGGCCACCGAAACTCGCCAACCTCAGGGCCCGCCAGATCGAATCCGAGGAAGATCTCCTCCACCCCGGAGGTGCCTGGCATCACGTGGAACCAGAGATGCCCTTCGTCCACCTCTCCCCGGAGCGTGGCCATCCCCCGGTCCCCATCGCCTGTCTGGGACAGAAACGAGTTCGCCTCCCATCCCTCCGTCCGGTCCTGGAGAGTGGCACCCTTCACCGGAGGTGCCGGATCCTTGGCGATGACCCCGTAGTGCTGCTCCGAGTTCAGCCGGTTCAGCCATCGAACCCGGTGCTCCGCCGGGTACTCGAATTCCAGCACCGGCCAGTTCAGCTTGAACCACTCGTCGATCCAGGCAAAGAAGATCCCCCCTCCCATCCCGGCCTCGGCGATCTCCAGGGTCAGGCGGTGGTTTCCGGCAGCGTGTTCGGCCTCGGTGAGTCCGCCGTGGTGGAGCCCTTCCGGCTGGATGTGGGAGTTGCCCAAAGAGGCGGGGAGCCCGTACTCGGCGATGATCACCGGGATCTCCCGATGGTGGTCCTTCAGGGCCGTCAGGTACCCCAGGTAACGGGAGGGGCCGAAGGTGGAGGTGGCCTGGGCGAAGGATTCCTCCAGGATCATGAAGTCGGGGTAGTAGGGATAGGCATGGTAGGCGGCAAACACCCCGGCCGCGAAACGTTCCGTGGGCCGGTGGAGGGACGGGTCTACCGCGGGCCCGTCATTATCGTACTCCCGGATGGGAATCAACTCCGGATCCCCCAAAGCCCTGCGGATGTTCTCCTCCTCCTGGGCGGTGGCCTCGGTGGGGTGATGGAGGGGGTCCAGGGTAGGCCAGGTGGTATAGGCCACAGGCCGCTGAACCCGATAGGTCCTGGTCTCGTAGGCCACCAACTCCTCTACCGCCCGGGCCAGCCATCCATCCATGGGGCTACCGGCCGACATGACGACGTACTCTCCCTGGAAAGCTCCCATCTCCGGGTACATCTCGTTGAAGCGATCCACCGAATACGGCTCCCACTCCCGGCCCAGGATGTAGCCCAGGACCCAGGGCGAGACGTCCTCCGTGTAGTGCCCCGACGCATGTCCGGGTCGAGGCGCGATGTCCGCCCGTCCGTGGAGGAGGTCCACCACCCGGCGCATCTCCTGGAAGAAGGCTCCCTCCCATGCATCGTCCAGGTAGTCGTGGTCCGGTGGGAGCTCGGTCCAGACTCCGTGGAGGAGGAAGATGGGCGCCTGGGGATGGCTCCGGTTGTGGGCCGCCAACTCCTCGTAGAAAGCCGGAGGGTGGATGGTGTACACCCGGATCGCATTCACCCCCATCTGACCCATCTGTTGGATCCACCGCCGGTAGATGGCCGAGTCCTGCGGGAACTCACCTGGGAAGTGGCCTGGGAGGGCTGCTCCAAGATTCATGCCCTTCACATAGAAGGGCGCCCACCCCTCATGGCCCAGGACCTCCAGGTGGTCCCCTTGGGCCCGGAATCGCACCTCCACCGTATCGGGGAGGACGAGTTCTGCTCGCTCCGGAGCCGGGCCCATTCCCGCTGGAAGCCGTCCCAGGAACTCCTCTGCCTCCGGATGCCCCGGAGACAGTTCCAGGACCTGTCGGAAGCGGCGGTCCACCTCTTCCAGGTCACCGGCTCGCCACGCCAGAATCCCAAGTCCGACCAGGGCATCCACGTGCTCGGACTCCAGGTCGACCACCTGCTGGAGGCGCTCACGGGCCGGCCCCTCTTTCCCTTCTCGGAGGAATACGTATCCGGCCCCGGTCAGGGCGTCGGCGTGTTCGGGGCAGAACTCCAGGGCTTCCTGGAACCGATGAAATGCGTCGTCCAGATCCCCGGCCCGGAAAGCGGCCCAGCCTTCCTCCACCAGGGGGTTGGCTCGGGTTGGACAGAGGAGTACATCCTGCCCATGCAGGGGAGGTGAGGTCTCATGGGAAGGCGCTGGGAATCCGGCAGCCGCCAGACCCGTCGGAACCACCGCTCCAGCCGCCAGGAGCGCACCCACCAGGAGCAGGAAGATGGGGAGGAGCACTGCGCCCGAGCCGTTTCCCTGGCTGTTGGCGATGGTCGGGACGGACCCAACACCCATCAGGTGGAGGTGCCTTTCCATTCGCAGATCTGGCCCACCAGCACCCGGCGCCGGCCCCCCCTCCGACTCAGGAGCCATCCTGCCGCTGGAAGGTCACCACACGCACATAGTTGGCCGGGTACAGCCCTACCTGAAGAAGGATGGGCCGGAGGGTCCAGTGGACGTGCAGGGCGTCCACCTCTCCATTCTGTCCCCGGGAGAACCAGACGAACTTCTCTCGCTGGGCCGGATTCCGCCACTCGCCCCGGAAGGTGTCGAAGTGCCAGTGATCCAGCGTCAGGACCTGGGTGTCATCCTCCCAGAAGGTGACCTGTAGCTGGTCATCCACCAACTCCACCTGGACATCAGCGTAAAGGGAGTCGTAGTAGGCGCCGGTGTAGTCCGACAGGGGCCCGGATGGAGTGGTCCCTTCGTGCCGAGCTGCATGGATGGAGTCCCGACCGGCCTGAACCCGCTCATACTGGGCCAGGTAGTTCTGCCGGGCCCGCTGATCCCAGTCCCTGTCCTCGATTCCCAGGTACCGATCCAGTACCCGGTTGGCGATGGCCCCGGTGAAGGAGTTGAAGACGTTGGTGACGACGATGACCCCCAACTCCTCTTCCGGCATGAGGGTCATGTTCGTGTTCATCCCGTCAGTCGCGCCGCCGTGCTGGGAAGTCCGGCGCCCCTCATGGTGGCTGAGGCGCCACCCAAGACCGTAACTGGCCAGATTCCCCGTGATCCCTGCGTCGGGGATCCGGTTCTGGGCCCGGTGCATCTCCCTGGCCACCTCTTCAGAGAAGAGCCGCATCCCCTCGACCTCACCCGGTGTCCCCAGATGGACCCGCATCCAGTTGGTGATCTCGGCCACCGAGGTATTGATGGAGGCCGACGCTCCCACATTGTCGAAGTTCCGCCGGGGGATGGTCACCACCTCGCCTCGGATCTCCTGATGGGGCCACGCTGCATTCTCTCCTTCGGCGATCTGGGTCACGGAGGTGTTGCTCCGCTCCATCCCCAGGGGCTGGAAGATCCGGTCCGCGATGAAGTCATCCCAGCTCTGTCCGCTCACGGCCCGGATCACCTCGCCCGCCACCATGTACATGACATTCGAGTACACGTACCCATTCCGGAAGCTCTGCTCCGGCTCCAGATAACGGATCCGGTACAGGAGTTCGGTCCGGTCCCGGTGAGGCAGCCACTGGATCCGATTACCCGTCATCCGCCCCACCCCCACTCGGTGGGTGAGGAGGTCCCGGATCGTCACGGTCTGGCTCACGTACGGGTTGTAGAGACGGAAGTCGGGCAGGTGCTTGGTCACCGGGTCATCCCAGTCCACCAACCCTTCGTCCACCAGGATCCCCATGGCGGCAGCAGTAAATGCCTTGGAGACGGAGGCGATCCCGAAGAGGGTGTTCTCGTCCACCGGAGTTGGATCCCCCTTCTCCAGCACCCCGTACCCTCGGGCCAGGACCACCGAATCCCGATGGACGACGGCCACGGCCAAGCCCGGGATTCCCCATTCTTCCATCCCCGCTTCGATGTAGTCGTCCAGCCCCTGCAGAGGTGCATCCTGTCCCGCGCTCTCCTGAGGGAAGGCCGCAAGGAGGAGGAGAAGGAGGGCAGGGAAGATGATCCGCCCTGACAGTTCAAACGGGAGCCGTGGAGTCATGGGTGCTTCTGCCTCGGATTCGGGTACCGGAATCTCATGGGGACCGATCTGGCGGATCAGCCTCCGTCACCGACACGAAAGGTCCTACGGAGGAGGCTCGCCTGCAAGGCGACGGCCCCGGCGGAATGGATCTCCGCCGGGGCCGCAGGCCCACATCGATTCTGACGCCGACCCCTGGGTCGGCCCTCAGAGCACGTTCCGCTCAGTTGCTGGAGAGACGGAAGACAGCATCCCGGCCCAGGTTGTAGCCGATCAGATCGCCCCGCATCTGGAACCGGTTGGACAACTCTCCGGTGAACTGGACATCCGCTCCCTGGAAGTTCTGCAGGGTGAACTGGATCTGACCATCCTGGTTCAGTCCCTGAGTGAGGGCCCCAGTGGTTCCCAGCCGCCGATCCCGCCAGGTGCCTCCGAAGACACCGTCGGCATCGGCATGGGTGAACATGAGCACCACTCCACCCGTCTGGGCCTGGAGCTCGCCTACACTGTCCCAGCGTCCCTCCAGGGTCACTTCGCCCAGGTCCGTCACTGTATCGCAGGCCACCATGGCCACGACCAGGAAGAGGACCAGGCTTCCGAGGAGACTCTTTCGCAACATTTCCTACCGTTCCTTCTCAGGGGAGAACATCGCAGCCCGCTCATTTGACAGGAGGAGGCCGCTACCTTCGTACAGTATTTTAACCTGCGCCTCGGCCCTCTGTCTACGCTGATCTTTTTTCCGGGTCATGGGGAAGGGCCTTCCGGGCTTGAGCCGGACGTTGCTCCATCCAGAGCGCTGGCCACCAGCCCGTGCCCCACCGCCCCGATGCAGAACAGGAGCACTCCCAGGATGAGGAGTTCCTCCACGAGGAACCCATCGGCGCCGGCAATGAAGGAGACGGCCAGCGTCACGGGAAGAGCCAGCCCCAATCCATACCGGAAAGCCCTATAGGTCAGGGATCCAGAGACCGGTGTCAGCAGGAGGGCCAAAGGTGCGGCCAACGCTCCCGCCAGGGCGAACCCCCCCGGCCCCAGCGGAGCCATGGGGAAAGCCAGCGAGAGGGCACCNCCACCGGCGGCNCCCACCGCCGCTTCGGCCAGCAGGCGAGCCGGCGTCCGTTCNAGGAACTCCCGCATGGGNACATGCGGGAGGGCTTCCGGGGGGAATGAATCGTCGTCCCGGGAGCCAGGCCCTCCTTCACGCCCGAATTTCTCCTCCGGCCGGTCTTCACCCTGGGAGGGCCCATCGCCTCCGTCCGAAGGATGCCGCTCCTGCTTTCCCATCATCCCTCCGTCAATTCCTGCAGAGCGCGGGTCAGATCCTCCAGCATCTCCGAAGATTGGACCGGAAAGTTGGCGACCCGGAGGTGGCGTCCCTTCCAGGGCCCGTAGCCATCTCCCACCAGGAACCCCCGCTGAGCCAGCCCCTCTCGTAGATCATCGGCCCGGCCCTCCACATCCACCACCAGGATGGTCCGGGAGCGAAGTTCGTCGTCCTCCACGAAGGGGCGAAGCCGCGAACAACCCTGGATCCCCTGCCAGAAGCGACGGGCTCGGTCCTCACCCTGGGCCGCCAACCGATCCCGTCCATCCCGGGCGTAGGCCTTGGCCACCGCTCCCAGGAGGCGGACCGCCAGCATGTTGGGGGTGGCACGGGTCTGGTTCCTGTCCGCTGCGGCCACCAGGTCGGGAATCCCGAAGTAACCTCCGGTGGAGTGTCCCTCCGCTTCCATCTGTCGAGCTCGATCCACCAGCCTGGGACTCACCACCATGACCCCCAACCCTGCAGGCAACCCGAAGCCCTTCTGCACGGAGAAGAAGCCGCAATCGACCCTGGCCGGGTCCACACCCTCGGTGGGCCATCCCGAAACCAGGTCCACCACCACCAGCGCCTCCCGATCTCGCACCTCGTCGGCCAGGGCATGGAGGTGCTGGGGTGGAATCCGCGACCCTGTGCTGGTCTCGTTCTGTGTCAGAGCCAGGATCTCAGCCTCCAAGGGAAAATCCGGATGGCGGGAGGCGTCCTTTCGGAAGCTCTCCCCGTCCCCTACGGCCAGGACCTGAGGTGTTCGGCCCAGGTTCCCGGAGATGGTGGCCATCCGTCGGGCAAAGGCGCCCGCCACCAGGTGGCCACTCACATCCCTCACCGTCCCCTGGATGATCCGCTCCATGGCCTCGCTGGCCGAGCCCACCAGGAGGATGCGATAATCGGAAGGGATGGCCAGGAGCTCCCTGAGGGCCTCCACCATGGCCTCCAGGGTCCGCTGGAAGACCACCCCCCGATGGCTTTCGCTCAGGAATCCATCGGCTTCCGCTGCCCGGAGCTCTCTCCGAGCCTCCGGGTGAATGGCCGTAGGACCTGGAAAAAACACCCGATCGGCGCGGTCAGCCATCACCGGCCACCCAGCAGCAGAGGCGTTGGGCCATCAGTAGAGGACCCGGACCCGGATCGTCTCGGGGATCTGCCTGAGCGCCTGGACGACTCCCTCGTCATAATCCCGGCCCACATCGGTGATGACGTATCCCACCTCGTCCGTCGTCTTCAGATACTGGCCCCGGACATTCATCTCCTGCTCCGCCAACACCTGGTTGATCTGGGCCAGGATGCCGGGAACGTTCCGATGGATGTGCAGGAGTCGGTGTGCGCCACGGAGTTCGGGAAGCTGGAGGTTCGGAAAGTTCACCGCCAGACTCGTGGTTCCCATCTCCAGGTAGTTCAGGAGCTTGTCCGGAACGAAGTTGCCGATGTTCTCCTGGGCCTCCTCTGTACTCCCTCCGATATGGGGGGTCAGAAGCACGTTGTCCAGGCCCTGCAGGGGCGATTCGAAGCCGGAACCATCCTGCTTCGGTTCCCGGGGGAACACATCCACGGCAGCACTCCGCAGCTTCCCCGACTCCAGCGCCTCCCGTAACGCCTCCAGGTCCACCACAAAGCCCCGACTCAGATTGATGAAGACGGAATCATCCTTCATGGCGGCGAATTCCCGGGCACCAAAGAGGTTCCGGTTGTCGGCCCGGCCATCCACGTGCACCGACACCACGTCCGAGGTGGCCAGGAGCTCGTCCAGGGTTCGGCAGGGCTCGGCGTTGCCCAGGGCCAGCTTCTCCTCCACATCGTAGAAGCGGACATCCATCCCCAACGCTTCGGCCAGAATCGAGAGTTGGGCTCCGATCTTCCCGTAGCCCACGATCCCCAGTCGCTTTCCCCGGACCTCCCGGGCCGATCCCGAGGACTTCCGCCACTCCCCCCGGTGCAGGAGGCTGCTCTTCTCCAGAACGTTGCGGAGGAGCACGATGATCTGTCCCAGGGCCAACTCCACCACGCTCCGGGTGTTGGAGAAGGGCGCATTGAAGACAGGAATTCCTCGTGCCAAGCAGGCGTCCAGGTCGATCTGGTTGGTCCCAATGCAGAAGGCACCAACCACTTCCAGGTCCGAAGCCGCCTCCACCACCTCCTCAGTCACCTGGGTCTTGGAGCGGACACCCAGAACGGAAACCCCTGCCAGCCGGTCCTTCAGCTCAAGCTCTGTCAGGGAACCTCGACAGGTCTCCACCTCCAGTCCGGCTCCTCGGAGTCGATCGGCCGCCCGGGGATGAATATTCTCGAGGAGGAGGGCACGCCGGGGGTTCGGCCTCGTGGCGGACATGATCTCCGGTTGATGTTCTGCGTGGGCCGCCGATGCCTCCGGCGGTGCTGAAGTCGCGGTCTTCATAGCGGTTCCGGTGGAGGGTGATTCAGAGTCGACAACTGATCCAGCGAAGTGAGTTCTCCATCGGCCCGCTCCACCACGACGGACCGGCGCTGGTTCTCGGTGAACGCGTAGAATCGCTCGGCAAGACCACGCTCCCGGAGTTCCAGGTCGGTGGTACCATCACCGATGATCCAGATGGGATTGGTGATCCCTGCGTCGGAGAGGGCTTCCGGCTTTCCCCCCCGGGCCATGGGTGTCCGGGGGTCCACTCCGGCCACTCGGTCTTCCTCGTCCCACCGGAAGCGCTGGGCTCGAACCTGCTCCCGGAGCAATCCCAGGGCGTCTGCGACGGGCTCGATGAGTTCATGGAATCCACCCGACACGATCCAGATCCGATGGGCGTGCAGCGCGAGGCGCGCCCGCAACGTCCACACCGATGGCGTGATCCGGGCGACCAGGTCGCGTCCCACCGCTTCCACCTCCTCCCGGCTCGCCTTCAGGAGCGACAGCCGGGCTTTGAGGGAGGCCTCGTAGCTCATCCGTCCCTCCATCCCGGCGTCAGTCAGAGCCTGAAACCGGGCCAATATCTCCGAGGCGTCAGGACGCCCGGAGAGGGTGTGCCGGAAGAGCTCGTCAGCGCCTTCCACCGAAACGAGGGTGGAATCGAAGTCGAAGACCAGGGTTGGCAGCGGGGGATTCATGCCCGGTAGGATCGCTCCCTTCCGGCTCGCCGTAAAGGCTCAGGACAACCCACCTGTGGCCACGGCCCGGGGACCCTCGGGCCGGGGCACGATTCGCCGGGACAATGCCTCCCGAAGGTCCGCCGCCTGCTCTGATCCCAGGTCCAGAGCCCTGGGGCTGTGGGCCATGACAGGCCGGGCTACCCGGAGGTGGAGAGTGGCCAACCCCCCGATCTGTTGAAAGGGATTGGCGCTGGTCTCCGTCACCTGGAGGCGATCCGTACGAACAAAGGAGGTCCGGCGGTTCACCACCCCTTCCCGGACCACCAGATGATCCCCCAGGTCCGCCCATCCCAGCCCACGGTATGCCCCTTCCGCCAACGCCAGACCCAGGACGAGGACCAGGACGAAGGCGGCTCCCAGCCACTCCCATGGCAGGCCCCCCCCCTGCAGGAGGAAGGGGGCAGCCACGAGGACGACGGCCCCCAGCCCCGCCATCCCGGCCCTGGCAAATCGCCGGGTCCGAGCCCTCTGGGGCATGGACTGGAGACGAGGAACCCCATCCCCTTCCACCCCGACGACCTCCCGAGCCAACTGATAAATCTCCTCCCGACGCCCGATGGGAAGGAGGAGGTCCGTCCCCTCGTTCCCCCCGGTGCCGGCCCGACCGGCCACCACCACTCGGATGACACCAAGGCCCAGGAGGCGCCGCAGGAGATTCTCCTCCACCAGCACCGCCTGGATCCGACGATAGGGCACCGTATCCCGGTGCTCGGTGAAGAGACCCCGTCGGACGGCCAGCGTCCCGGCACTCTCACTCAAGGTGAAGTCCCAGTGGGTGAAGACCGTCCCCACCACCGAGAGGAAAAATCCGGCCAGGAGGGCAAAGGCCGCCATGACCAGGAGGATTCGGAGCCCCACCACCGAGGTGGGATCGGGACCCGTCTCCATGAGGAAACCCAATCCCCCAGTCCACCATGCCTCCGGGATGCTCTGGAAGAGGAACCCCACGATGGCCGCCGCAACCCCGACTCGCCCGCCCGTGAGTCCGGCTACCACCAGGCGTTCCGGCGGGACGGTGGCTCGGACCACCTCCTCCACCTCCGCCTCTCTGGAAGCCGCTTCCATCCGGCCGACCTCCCCATCCGCTCCTGCTCCCACGGTCCTGGCCGGCCCGGCGGCCTGGGGCACTTCGCTTCCTTCTCCCTCCTCCCCGCCACCCTCCACCTGCCCCATGGCATCTCCAGCCCACCGGCCACGGGGCCTGGAGCCCAGGAGGACCCGTCGGAGCTTCTCCGCCGCCTCGGGGGTGACGGCGTCCAGCTTCCCCTCGGTGCCGCCTGCGCCGATGGCTTCGATCCGGACCTCTGTGACCCCCAGCATGCGGTGGGAGATCTTCCGCTCCAGATCCACACTCTGAATCCGTTCCCGTCGGATCACTCGCCGTTTCCGGATCAGAAGACCCTCCTCGATCACCAGGGCATCAGGTTCCAGCCGCCAACTTGAAGCGGAGGTACCGGATCCCCATGGAGAGAAGCACGAAGAGAAGGATCAGGGCGCCCACCAGGGGCATCATCCCCGTGAGGAGAATCATGAAGAGGATCGTCAGGATCCCCTGCAGGAGCCACACCCCGAGGACGGCGGGGTGGAGTCGTGCAGGTTCCCCGTGGAACGGGCCGGAGTTCGGTGTCTCCGTTCGATCCGGAACTCCCGCTTGCTCCGATTCCTCCGGCTCGACGCCGGAGCGGATCGGGTCAGATGGGCTCGTCATCGGTAGGTTCCAGGTGAGCCAACCGCTCCCGAAGGGTTTCGGCTTCGCTGGCATCCAGTCCAGGGACCCGCCCCGAGGTGCCGGGGGCCGCCGTGTGGACCACGAGCTCGGCCAACCCGAAGAGTCGCGCCACAGGTCCCTGCTCCGTATCCACGAACTGGAGCCTCCGGTACGGGATCACACTCACCGATCGGACCAGGATTCCCCTCCGAATCCAGAGGTCCCCATCCCGGAGAGCGAAGCGCCAGCGCTCGTAGGCGATGGGGGGGACCAATGCCGCCCAGAGGGCCGAGATCAGGAGAATGCCTCCACTCACCAGGCCCTGAGGCCACGCATCGGGGAAGACCCGCACACCAGCAAACCCCAGATCCATGGCCAGAACGCCGCCCCCCAGGAAGACCGTGGTGAGGGCNCCCCGAACCCACCAGTAGCTCCGGACCCGCGGATCCAGGCGTCGGGGTCCCGTCTCCTGGATGGGGCCCTCCAGGGATTTTTCAGCGGGGGCCTCCAGGGATTCGTCGGTGGGCCCCTCCAGGGATCCATCAACAGAGCCCTTCAGGGGTTCGCCGACTGGGCCCTCCACGGAATCATCGATGGGGCCTCGCACAGGTTCATCCCTCGTCATTTTCCGCCCTCAGATCTTCGAATCGCCCGGTCCGTCGATTCTTTCGGACCCTGCTCCAGTCGAAGCAGCGGCCATTCATGGCCACGTAGACCCCAGCCGGGAGGACCTGCACGAAGGAGAGGGCGCTGCCCAGGTTGAAGAGTCCGTCTGAGCTCCCGAAGGCGTAGGGGATCATGGCTCCGGTGAGGACAATGGTCCGGCCTGGAACGGAGTGGGCAAGGACCTGAGCCGTCTCCACCATGGTGTCGGTCCCATGGGTCACCACGATCCGCTCCTCCGGGACTCGCTGACAGTGGTCGGCAATCATCTCCCGGTCCGCATCGGTCATCTGGAGGGAGTCGATCATCATGAGGGTCCGGATCTCCAACTCGAGCCCGCAACGTCCCCGTTCCAGCATCTCCGGAAGGTGGCTGTCTCCGAAGGCCAGCTCACCCCGGATCTCGTCGTACTCCTTGTCGAACGTCCCCCCGGTGATGAAGACTCGGATACTCATGCGCGGGACTCGTCAGCGGTCGGAAGGGACATTTCACAGCCTGGGGCGTATTTCATGATGAACCTTCAACCCGGAAGCGGCACATGACGATCCAGAAATTCCTCGTCGTCCTGACGGGGGTCCTCATGCTCACGGTGACACCCCTCCCCGCCTCGGCACAGGTCGGGATCTCCACCGAGGGAACCCTGGGAATCACCTTCCCCATCGGAGACCTCTCCCGGGATCGAGTCGAGGGCGGGATCGTCCTGGGGGCCACAGCCAATGTGGATCTCCATCCCAGGTTCGGGCTCTACGCCGGGCTGAACCGTCACACCTTCAGTTGCGCCAGTGACTGCGGTGTCCTGGGAGAAAACCCCATGAGCACCGGTGTGGGTGCCGGCGTCCGATACAACTTCGACAGCCCCCGGGAATCCAACTGGTGGGCCAGGCTCGGTGCCGTGGCCCACCAGTTCTCTTCCGATCTGGTCGGCGGTGAGCGAAGGGTTGGGCTGGAAGCCGGTCTGGGCGTGAATCTGCCCGTGAACCCGGAGCTGACCATCAGTCCCCGGGCCGGTGTCGTCACCCACGGTACCCCCACCGAGCTGGACGCCCAGTACCTCACCTTCGGTGTGGGGATCAGCTACCAGCTACGCTGAGGTGAGATCCCCCCAGACTTCGCCTCAGTCCGACTGCCGGGTCACCAGAACCGGCACCAGGCCCGCCCGAATGACCTTGTCCGCCACACTTCCCACGACGAGGCGGGTTACGCCTCCCCGCCCCCGGGTGGTCATGGCGACCAGGTCGGCATCGATCTCGGCCCGGTACTCCAGGATGGCCCGGGCTGGACTTTCATTGACCTCGACGCGGGTGTCCACCTCCACCCCCTCGGACCGAAGGTCCCCAGCTACCTTCTCCAACTGTTCCCGAAGGGCGTTGAGTTCCCCTTCCCGCTCCGCTTCCTCCTCGGCGGCGTGGGGAACGTAGGTGGAACCCAGCGCCGGCCCATGGTCGAATACGCTGAAGAGAGACACGGAGGCATCCATCCGCCCCGCCAACGAGCGGACGTGGGGCAAAATGGCCGCCGACTCCTCGGACCCGTCCAGGGGAACCAGGATCCGGTTGATATCGCCCTTGGGTGCCTCAACCTCATCCTCCTCACTACGCCACAGGAGAATGGGGCATGGACCGGACCGGACGAGGGCATCGGCCACACTCCCCAGCCACATCCGCTCCAACTGCCCCCGACCGTGGGTCGTCATGACCACCAGATCCGCATCCACCTTGCCGATCCGCTCCTCCAGGGCGGGAGCCACCGGGCCTGTCAGGACCCGGCTGTGGACGGTCATCTCCGGATTCTCCTTCCGGAGGCGGGCTTCCACCGCCTTCAGGTACCGGGTCCCCCGGCTGCGCTCCTCCTCGAACCACCCCTTCACCGGCCCCTCCTCCGAGGTCCCGGGCCGAACGGCCGGAAGGGGCGCAACCACAGTGACCAGGTGGAGCTCACCACCAGTCTTCTGCGCCAGCGATACAGCCAAGGGGATTGCCGACTCTGCGAAGTCGGAACCGTCGAGGGGGACGAGGATCTTCCGGTACATGCGTATCTCCAGGGTTGAAGCAACCAGGTATTCATGGGACTCGAGGGTCCCGGTCCAAGGGCCAAGCGCCGCCTTTAGTCTGCATTGGCTGAGGTGGCGGGGAAAGGGGTGCCGGACCTGGGAAACGTCCTTTGGGTGCTTCTCATGACGAAATCCACTCCCGGAGCTCCTGCCGAGGGGCCTGGCCCCGCCTGGCTTGCCGTCTCGGTCCAGATCCCCCCTGCGGGGGAGACGCACCTCCTGGTGGAAGCCCTCCGGAGCAAGGGGGGCCAGGGATTGGAACGGGTCCCCACCGGCGCCCGGATTCGAGCCTACTTTCCCGAGCGGGCGAGCCCGGAACGTCTCATCGAAGAGCTGAAGGCAGCCGTCCGGGCTGCCACCTCCCTGAGGGACCCGTGGCTCGTCTGGGAGCGGGTAGCCGAAGCCGACCTGCAGAGCCAGTGGGCCCGGAATCTTGAGCGTCGCATCATCTCCTCGGGCATCCGCATCATCCCCTCCGACTCCCCTGCGCCCACTTCTCCTGACTCCCATGGAGAGGACGGAGAAGTCCATGACGCTGGGGAGGGGATCGCGATCCACCTCCACCCGGGTCCATCCTTCGGCGAGGGCCGCCATCCCACCACCCGCCTGGCCCTTCGCCTCCTGGAAGACGCCGTGCAAAGAGACTCATCCGTCCTGGACGTGGGGACCGGATCGGGCATTCTGGCCATTGCCGCAGCTCACCTGGGTGCCCGACAGGTGGAGGCTGTGGAAGGAGCCCCCCGGGCCGCAGCCCACGCCAGGAACAACGTGGATCTGAACCGGCTCCAGGGTCGGATTCGGGTACGGACGGCGTGGGCCTCCCCGGCCACCCTCGCCCGGATGGGTCCGTACGACGGGGCCACAGCCAACCTGGAACCGCCCATCCTCCTCCCCCTTCTCCCTTCCCTGGTGGCACGGATCAGGGCCGGAGGGTGGGTCATCCTGACCGGAGTGCCGAGAGGCGAACGGCTCGCACTTCTCCGGCAGGTCTCTGCCCTCCATCTCCACCTGGAGGGAGAAGCCAGGGAAGGAGGTTGGTGGGCCGGGCATTTCCTGAAGTCAGGCTGATGCCCCCGGACTTCCGGTCTCTCGGCTGGCTTCTCCCCCCCGGGAACCCCCTCCGCCGGCGCGTGTTCAAGTGAGTGCACGCCTCCATCCCACCTCCCACACCTCAGACGGAGTTGCCCATGGAAGTCCCACCTGAAGTCGCCTTCCGCGGACTGGAACCCACCGACACCCTGAAGGAGCTCATCCTTGCCGGCATCGACGACCTGGAAGAGGTCCACGAGCGCCTGGTCAGCTGCCGGGTGATGGTAGAAGACACAACCCCCGGCCGCTCGTCAGGGAACATCTTTCGGGTCCGGCTGGAGATCGGCGTCCCGAACCACACCGTCATGGTGGACTGGAAGCCTGAAGGAAGGGATGACATCGTGGATGTGGACCAAGCGATTCGTCACGCATTCTCCGTGGGCCGCCGACGACTGGACGCCCTTCGAGACAAACAGCAGGCAACCTCTCGAGGCTGACCAGGCCGGACCCGGCGGAATCGCGCCTCGTCCAGCCGACCCCACCGGGCCGGCTCCCGTACTCCTCCCTCAGGAGGATCCCGGGGGGTCGGCCCGATTCCGCTTCAGCCACTCCTGAACCAGCTCCGGGTAGTGGAGGCCCGATCCCGGGTGACGGCATTTCGAAATCCGACCCTGGAGCTGGAGGGCTTCCTCCTGGCAGGCCTCCTCCCTGAGCGAGGAAGCGGAAGGCGGCGAGTTCGACACCGTCGATCCCCGACGCGCCAGCTCGATCCTGGTCACCTCAGCCGGTGTGCAGAGTCGCTCCGGGCGAGCCCCGAGCCGGCGAGCCCACTGACGCCAGGTGGGGCCGTGGGAGCTTCTGCCATCGTCCCGGGTCACCTCATCCAGGAGATGGGCCACCTCGTGTTTCACCGTTTCCCACAGGATGTCCTCAAGTCCGGGCCGAAAAAGCCGCTCGGCCACTGTTATCCGGCGCCATCCGCCCCGAACTGAGCTGCTTCCCAGGGCTCGGGTCATCCTTCGGGAAATCCGGAGATGCAGACGTGAGGGGAAGAGTTCCCCGTACCCGGAGCTGTGCCGAAGGCAGTCCACCAGGAGTCGGAGGAAGCTCCGCTGTCCCGGGGTTCCCTGACACCGAGGGGGCGGAGGAACCTCCGGTCCCGGCCCCTGTCCATTCCTTCGACCGACGGTCCTTCGGTTCTCGTGGACCAGGTCCCGGGTCAGTTCCCGGAGCCGCTGTAGACTCGCCCCATCACCAGCCAGGGCTGGAGCCAGCACCTGCCAGGCCGGCTCCCCCGCCCGGACCACGGCAGACGACAGATTCAGGACTCGCCCTCCCTCTCTGGGCGCACCTACCGACGCCAATCGGCGGACGTTGGGACGCACCTCCACCCCCGATACCGGCGGGAGCTGCCGCCCGTTCTTTCGGCGATGCTCGTCGTACAGGGCCAGAATGCGGGCCTTCTTCTCCGCAGTGACCGTCATGGAAGGGAGCTCTTCATGTAGTCAGGTCTTTCCCGTGTATCTTCGAAAAGGAAACGAATCGATACACCATACGAAGAGCAATGGACCACACCAAGGACATAGGAAAAACCGCCGCAGCCATGAACGAAATTTCTGAAGCTCGAGACCCGAAACCATCCCCTGGCTCTGCAAGCGTCCGCGTCTTCGCCCCGGCCACGGTGGGGAATGTGGCCTGTGGCTACGACGTCCTGGGACTGGCCCTGGAAACCCCGGGCGACGTGGTCACCGCCATCCTGAGCCCTCATCCCGGCGTCCGGATCGTAGATATTACCGGTGACGGGGGGAAGATTCCCAGGGAAGCCCACCGGAATACCGCCGGTCTGGCGGTGCAGGCCCTCCTGCAGACCGTGGGAGAAGGTGCGTCTCCTGACGGGGGAATCGAACTCAGACTGGAAAAATCCCTTCCCCTGGCCGGAGGAATGGGTGGCAGTGCAGCCAGCGCAGTGGCGGCGGTGGTGGCGGTGGACGCTCTACTCGAGCTGGGGGCCGCTCCCCATCTGCTCCTACGGTGCGCCGGACAAGGGGAGGCCGGTGGGGCAGGGGCGCCCCACCTGGATAACGTGGTCCCAGCCCTCCTGGGGGGAATCTGCCTGACCCTCCCCCCACCTCCGGAGAGCCATGAGGAATCAAGAGGAGACCGCAGAGAGGACGGGAGAGACTCCCGCCCTACGTTCAACAGCGATGATCCAGAGTCAGGACTTCCCACCGTGGTTCCTCTCCCGGTTCCCTCCGGCCTGAGTGTGGCTCTGGTCCACCCGGAGATCGAGGTTCCTACTCGGGAAGCTCGACGCATCCTGGCCGACTCGGTTCCCCTTTCCACTGCCATTGCCCAGTGGGGAAACACAGCCGGGTTCGTGGCCGCCCTCTACCAGGGTGACCTGGAACTCCTGGCTCGAGCTACAGTGGATCATGTCGCCGAGCCCTTCCGGGCCTCTCTGGTCCCGGGATTTTTCCAGGTGAAGGCCGCGGCCCTGGAGGCCGGGGGGCTGGCCGCCTCCCTCTCTGGAGCCGGGCCCTCCGTCTTCGCACTCTGTCCCGACCTGGAAACCGCCCGCCAGGTGGCCGAAGCCATGGTCCAGGCCTTTCGGAGCGCTGGCAACGTCCCGGCCAGGGGTTACGCCTCCCCGGTGGCCAAGGAGGGGGCTCACCTTCTCCCCTCCTCCCATTCCTGACCAACCCCAACCCGTGACCGCCCCTGAATCATGATGGCCTGCCCATGATCTTCCGCTCCACGGCCGAGCAGAGTCCCTCCGTTGACTTCGCCACCGCCCTCCTGACCGGAGTGCCCCCCGATGGAGGACTCTACCATCCCGAATCCCTTCCCCCCTTCCCTTCTGGATTCCTGGAGGAGATCCAGGTCGGGATCCGACGTCACGGGCCTGATCCGGTCCGGACGGGGACACTCGTCCTCAACCACCTCATCGGGGGCGAGGGAGGAATCTCCCTGACCGCCCTGGAGCGAGTCAGCCGGGAAGCCCTCACCTTCCCCCTTCCCCTTACACGGATCTCGCCGTCCACCTTCCTTCTGGAGCTCTTCCACGGCCCCACCCTGGCCTTCAAGGATGTGGGTGCCCGTGTCATGGCCCACCTTCTGGCCGCCTTGGAGGCTGAGCACGACGGACGGATCCGTACCATCCTCACCGCCACCTCGGGAGACACGGGAGGGGCTGTGGCGTCGGCATTCGAGCACGTTCCCGGGACTCGTGTCGTCGTTCTGTTCCCACGGGGACGAGTCAGCCGGGAGCAGCGGATCCAGTTCACCACCGCCGGGCCCAACGTCCACGCCCTGGCCGTAGACGGGAGCTTCGACGACTGTCAGCGGCTGGCCCGGGAGGCCTTCGCCGACACCGCCCTTCGACGGCGACATGGATTGACGTCCGCCAATTCCATCAATGTGGGCCGCCTCCTCCCACAACTCATCTACTATGTCCACGGGTGGGCTCAGCTACCCCTGGATGCCCCGCCGCCATCATACGCTGTACCATCGGGAAATCTGGGCAACCTTACGGCCGGCCTCATGGCCCGGGCCATGGGGCTTCCAGCCCACGACTTCATCGCCGCCACCAACGCGAACCGGGTCCTGGTGGACTTTCTCGACACCGGCCGCTTCAGCCCCCAGCCGAGCCGGCCCACCCTGTCCTCGGCCATGGATGTGGGCGACCCCAGCAACCTCCGGCGGATCCTGGCCCTCTACAGCGCTCCCGGTGACAATCGCCCCCTTCTGGACCCTGCTCGCCTCCAGGACACCCGCCGGCACCTCTCCCGTCACCTTTCGGCTTCGTCCTGGAGCGATGAGGAAACCGAGGCGTGCATCCGCCGGACCAAGGCAGACACAGGCCGGCTGGTCGATCCCCACACCGCCGTGGGCATGCTGGCTCTTCAGGCAGCCAGGGGCACGAATACAGGGCAGAGCCGCCCCCCCGGGATCATCCTGGCCACGGCCCATCCGGCCAAGTTCCGGGCCACCGTGGAGCCCCTGATCCATGACTCCCTTCCCCTACCGGCCTCGCTTGAAGAACGCCTCCATGAGCCGGAACGCACACGGACACTCGAGTCGACGCTTCCGGCACTGGTCCGGGCCCTGGACGACGTGGGGACAAAGTAGGTCCTGTGCGAAACGGCCCGTCCTTCCCTACATTGGGTCCATGCTGACTTCTCTGATGAAGGTCCCCGCTTTCGTGCTCTCCCTGGTCCTGATCCTGGCGGCATGCGCCGAGGGCCCGGAACCTGACACCCCGGCCGAGTCGGCCCCGGATCCGGCCCTTGCTCCCGGTGAGTTGGCTCCGGAGCAGCAGGCCTTCTGGGACGGTCTCGTGGCCCACTGCGGCAACAGCTATTCCGGGTGGATCGACGACGTGACCCCGTATTACGAAGGGTCGACCCAGTACGAAACCATTGTCGCGGACTTCCGTGAATGCGGTGACGAGCGAATCCACATCGCCATGCATATGGACGACGACCGCTCCCGGAACTGGATCCTGACACGGGAGGACGGCACCATCCTCCTGAAGCACGATCACCGGAACGAGGACGGGACCGAAGAGGAGATCTCCCAGTACGGAGGCTATGCTCCCGTCCCCGGTCTGGCCCACCGCCAGATCTTCTGGGCTGATGACCACACCGCCGACATCCTTCCTGAGCGATGGGACAACTTCTGGTTCATGGAGTTCATGGGCGACGACATCTTCGCCTACGGCGTCCACTGGCCTGAACAAGGACACTCCATCCGGATCTATTTCGATCTCTCCGAGACCGTGGAGACCCCCCCGGCTCCCTGGGGTTTCTGAGGGCTCCTCATCGGCACTCCGCCCGCCCCCATGGTCGGAACCTCATAGAAGGCCGTTGAAGAAGGACAGGGCGCCACCGCCGGAGGCAAGTCAGACGGTAGCGCTCGATATACAGAATTAGAATTCTGATTCGTATCCACCCCACTGCTTCGCCCCACGGTCACCTTTCTGCCCACCGCAGCGCAGCGAGCCTCCTCTGCTAGTTCCCGCCGGATACCGACTCCCGACGGTGGAGGTTGGGTGGGCTCTCCTCCAGGGGGCTTCTGCGGTGGGCCGCCCCACGAGGTGGCCCCACGGTCACCTTTCTGCCCACCGCAGCGCAGCGAGCCCCCTCTCTGCTAGTTCCCGCCGGATGCCGACTCCCGACGGTGGAGGTTGGGTGGGCTCTCCTCCAGGGGGCTTCTGCGGTGGGCCGCCCCATGAGGTGGCCCCACGATCACCTTTCTGCCCACCGCAGCGCAGCGAGCCCCCTCTGCTAGTTCCCGCCGGATGCCGACTCCCGACGGTGGAGGTTGGGTGGGCTCTCCTCCGGGGGGCTTCTGCGGTGGGCCGCCCCACGAGGTGGCCCCACGGTCACCCTCCTGCCCACCGCAGCGCAGCGAGCCCCCTCTGCTAGTTCCCGCCGGATGCCGACTCCCGACGGTGGAGGTTGGGTGGGCTCTCCTCCGGGGGGCTTCTGCGG
>SL_3KL_010_SEDDRAFT_10000505_pt1 | contig 32204 bp, 24 predicted proteins | sample SodLakKL_010_SED_2_FD_10381 | JGI IMG/M metagenome (IMG submission 10381)
CGCCCGCCGACTGAAGGTGGCGCCCGAAGAGGCAGTGGTCGTGGAGGATGCAGTGGCTGGGGTAGAAGCCGGCCGGGACGGTGGATTCGGTCTGGTGGTGGGTGTGGCCCGGCACGGTGAAGGAGACCTGGCGTCAGCCGGCGCGCACCAGGTCGTGCAGGACCTGCGAGAGATCAACCTCATGGTGGAGAGAAGGCAGGCAGCTGAAGGACAGGGCGACCTCCCCCGGCCGGCCATGGACCACCTGGATGAGATCCTGGACCGGATGACCTCAGGGCACCTGGCTCTCTTCCTGGACTACGACGGAACCCTTACGCCCATCGTGCGTCGCCCCGAGGACGCCCTCCTCTCCGAAACCATGCGAGATCTCCTGGAGGGGCTGGCCGAGCGGGCCACCGTCGCCGTGGTGAGCGGCCGGGACCTCATGGATGTCCAGGAGAAGGTTGGACTGGAAGACATCCAGTACGCCGGTAGCCACGGCTTCGACATTGCCGGCCCCCAGGGCCTCCGGATGCGTTATGAGGAGGCAGAGAGCAGCCTCCCCGAGCTGGACCAGGCCCAGGAGGAGTTGGAAGAGAAGCTGGCCGGTGTGGAGGGAGCCCGAGTAGAACGGAAGCACTTTGCCATTGCCGTCCACTATCGGGAGGTGGCAGCGGACCAAGTGGACCAGGTCGAGGCGGCAGTGGATCAGGTCATGGACGGCTTGACCACCCTTCGGAAGAAGGGAGGGAAGAAGATCTTCGAGCTCCAGCCCGATGTGGAGTGGGACAAGGGACGGGCCGTGGACTGGCTCCTGAAGAAGCTGGAGCTCACCGGCCCGGATGTGGTGCCCGTCTATATCGGCGACGACGTCACCGACGAGGACGCCTTCGAAGTGATCGGAAACCAGGGGCTGGGAATCCGGATCGCCCCTGCGGACGAACCTACTTTTGCCACCTACCAGCTGGATGATACCGACGAACTGGCCGACTTCCTGGCTCGACTCGTCCAACGGCTGCCCCCGCTGGAGGCGCCGGTCGGGCCCGAAGCTCCGCCTCGCAGACGGGAGATGCACGGCTGGGAGCTGATCTACCGGAGCTGGGAGCCAGAGGAGCAGCCCCTGCGGGAAGCCCTCTGCGCCCTGGGGAACGGCCGCCTGGTCACCCGGGGAGCTTTCGAAGAGGAGGACGCTGGCGAGCCCCACTATCCGGGGACCTACCTGGCCGGTGGTTACAACCGGATGGAGTCGGAGATCTCAGGGCGGATCATCGAGAACGAAGACCTGGTGAACTGGCCCAACTGGCTCCCCCTCACCTTCCGGGTCGAAGGGGGGGAATGGTTCAGCCTGGACTCTGTCGAGATCCTCAAGTTCGAGCAGCGCCTCCACGTAGGGCACGGGACCCTGACCCGTCACCTTCACTTCCGGGACCAGGGCGGGCGGGAATTCGAGCTCCAGAGCACTCGCCTCGTCCACATGGAGATGCCCCACCTGGCAGCCCAGGAATGGCGGCTGCGCCCCCTCAACTGGTCCGGTACGCTGGAGATCCGATCCGGACTGGATGGCAGGGTCATCAACGACAATGTGGCTCGATACCGGAAGCTGAATCAGAAACACCTGGAGGTGACCGCCCAGGGGTGGGAAGGGGAAACCGGGATGTACCTGGCTGCCCGGACTCGCCAGTCCCGTCGCAGGATGGCTCAAGCCGCCCGGACCCGCCTCTTTCTGGAGGACGCTCCGGCCACGGCCCGACGTCTACCCCGGGAGGACGCAGGGTCCCTGGCCCAGCACATCTTCGTGGACTGTCAGGAGAACCGGGAGCTTCGGGTGGAAAAGGTCGTCTCCATCCGGGTCGACACCGATCCAGCCATCGCCGAGCCGGTCCTGACCGCTCGGGAGGATATCCGAAGCGCTGGAAGCTTTGCCCAGCTTCTCCGCTCCCACGAGACCCGGTGGCGGCACCTTTGGAGCATCTTCGACATTGAACTCCGGAACGGAGAGGTCCAGACCCAGCTCATTCTTCGGCTGCACATCTTCCATCTCCTCCAGTCCGTCTCGCCCAACACCATCGACCGGGACGTGGGTGTCCCCGCCCGGGGATGGCATGGAGAAGCCTACCGAGGTCATATCTTCTGGGACGAGGTCTTCATCTTTCCCCTTCTGGCCCTCCGTATTCCCCAGTTGGCCCGGTCTCTTCTCATGTATCGGTACCGGCGCCTACCCAAGGCCAGGGAGCTGGCCGCCCAGGAAGGCTTCCAGGGGGCCATGTTCCCCTGGCAGAGCGGAAGTGACGGCCGAGAGGAGACCCAGGTCCTTCACCTGAACCCCAAGTCGGGCCGCTGGCTTCCAGACACCACCCACCTGCAGCGGCATGTGAACGCCGCCATCGTGTTCAACCTGTGGACCTACTGGCAGGTGACCGCTGATCGGGATTTCCTGGCGTATTACGGCGCCGAGATGATCCTGGAGATCGCCCGCTTCTGGGCCTCCCTGGCCCGTTGGGATGGGGAACGCCAGCGCTTCGTCATCGAAGGAGTGGTGGGTCCGGACGAGTTCCACACCGACGATCCCCATAGCCAGGCGCCGGGGCTGTCCAACAACGCCTACACGAATGTCATGGCTTCATGGTGCCTCAGGAAAGCCGGCGAGGTCCTGAAGCTTCTGGATCAGGAGCGGAGTGAGAAGTTGAGGGACCAGATGGGGCTCACCGACCAGGAAGTCGCCCACTGGGAGGAGGTGAGCCGGAAACTCCTCATTCCCTTCCACGGAGACGGAATCATCAGCCAGTTCGAAGGCTATGAGGATCTGGAGGAGTTCGACTGGAGCGGATACAAGGAGAAGCATGGAGACATCCAGCGACTGGACCGGATCCTGGAGGCGGAAGGGGATGACGTGAACCGCTACAAGGCCAGCAAACAGGCCGACGTTCTCATGCTCCTCTTCCTCTTCACCGAGGAGGACCTGGTGGCCCTCTTCCGCCACATGGGCTACGAACTCACGTCGGAGATGCTGGCCCGGAACGTGGACTACTACATGGAGCGGACCTCCCACGGCTCCACCCTGAGCCAGATCGTCCACTCCTGGGTCCTGGCCCGAAGCGACCGTGCCAAGGCATGGTCTTTCTGGCAGAAGGCGCTCCACAGCGACATTGAGGACATCCAGGGAGGAACCACCCCCGAAGGAATCCACCTGGGCGCCATGGCCGGAACGGTGGATCTGATCCACCGGGGTCACACGGGTCTGGTCACCAGCAAGGACGTCCTCCGCTTCGACCCCCAACTCCCGGAAGAACTGGCCGATGTGCGAATGCGCCTCCGCTACCGGGGCCATTGGCTCACGGTGACGGTCACACGGACCGAACTCCGGATCTCTTTCGATCGGGGACAATCCTCTGCCGTCAAGATCTCCGTGTGTGGTCAGGAAGTGGAGATGACACAGGGGGAGAGCCGATCCTTCCCCATTGGGTCAGGCGCCGCCTGACCCACGGTGCCCCGGTCCCGGGGCACCAAGATCGGTCCGGTCTCGTCTGCAACCGAACCTGCCCTTCAGGGCGTATCGGCAATCACCACATCCGGGCGGAGGAAGTCGGCACCCAGCCGGTTCAGGACCCGCCCCGGGAGGGCGCCGGTGAACTCTTCCTGATCCACCACCAACTCTCCATTCACCAGGACGAAGACCATTCCCTCGGCGTACTGGTGAGGGTCTGTGTACTCCGACCGATCGTGGACTCTTTCCAAGTCGAAGATGGCCAGATCTGCAAAGTGCCCCGGCCGGACCTCCCCTCGATCCGAAATCCGGAACGCCTGGGCCGAGGCCCCTGTCATGGATCGGATGGCAGTGGGGAGATCCAGGACCTCCCTCTCCACCACATACCTCCGGATCTTCCGAGGAAAAGCGCCGTAGCTCCGGGGGTGTGGAATCCCCTCCCCGAAGGTGGGCAAGCTCCCATCGGTGGAGGTGAGGGTCCAGGACTCCCGCATGAACGCCTCTATGTCCTCCTCACTCATGTTGAACGAGATGATCCCGGGAGCTTCCCCCTCCGCAATGATGCCGAAGGCCGCTGTCACCGGGTCCTCGTCCCGCTCCAGGGCCACCTCCTCCAGAGTCCGTCCGGCCAGCCCATCACCATCCCGGAAGAGAATCCGGCCTGCTCCCCCCCTCCGATCCAGGTTCTCGGCCATGGACTCCTGGATCTCACGGGCCGTCTCCGGATCACCGAGTCTCTCTCGCATCCGCTCACTCCCACCATCCCGGGCCCACGATGGCACGAGCGCCGCCGTGAGGCCGGTGGCCGAGGCGTCATAGGGGTACTGGTCCGCCCAGACCTCCACCCCTTCGTCCCGGGCGGCCTGGATGTTCTGGATGATCTCGGCACTGGCGCCCCATACCCGGGGTCCCAGGGCCTTGATATGACTCACCACACCCACGACCCCCGACTCCCGGGAGACCTGGATGATCTCCTCCACGGCAGCCACAACCCCCATCCCGTAATCGGATTCGTCCCGGATGTGGCTGGAGTGGACTCCATCGTACTCAGTGACCAGGGACGCCAGTTGCACGATCTCGTCGGTGGACGCGAAGTCCCCCGGGGCGTAGAAGAGCCCGGTGGAAAGCCCGTAGGCCCCGGCCTCCATCCCCTCCCTGACCAGGGCCAGCATGGCCTCCATCTCCTCGGCAGTGGGCTCCCGATCGTAGCTCCCCCCCATGGCCTCCTGCCGGATGGCGCCGTGTGGAACGAACTGGGCCACGTTCACCCCCAGTCCATGCTCCAGGAGATCCTCCCGCTGTCCCACCAGGTCGTGGGCCCCGCCCCCGTCGGGATTGATGAAGGCGGTGGTGATACCCTGGGCGAGGAGGGCCCGAGCCGGACTTCGTTCCTCACTCGTCAGACCTGCCGCGGCGTGGGAGTGGACATCGATGAACCCCGGTACCACGTAGAGCCCGTGGGCATCCAACGTCTGCAGGGCGTCGGCACCAGCCAGATCTCCGATCTCGGCGATCCGGTCTCCCCGGATCCCCACATCGGCGGTGAAGGAATCGGCTCCCGTTCCATCGATGACCGTACCCCCCTGGATCACCACGTCGTAGGGGACCTCCATGCATCCGGCCAGAAAAACTGCGGCACACAGGGCCGCCGGGATGAACTTCGCGTACATTCTAGCTCCCTCTTGTCATTGGAATCCCCGGCCGTGTCCTCCCGGCCCTCCGTCAGAACTTTCATCCGTCCGCACTCTGAGAGTAGCATGGCAGTCCCCCTTGTACCTCCGCTACCCCGCTCGTAAGGTACGATTCGTAATCCTCCAGGGGAGCCGTCCACCAGCCAGGGGAGACCCCAGCGGAAGGCTGTCACCCTGCCAGGGCCCAGATCTCGAGAATCCTCACGGAGGCCCTCACATGCTCCGCACGGGCCTTTCATGGCTCGCCTTCCTCTTCATCCTCTGGCTCATCCTGGCTGATCCCAGGCCAGGGGCTTGGGCCGTGGGTCTTCTGGCCGCTGGACTTGGCGTGGTCCTTCGCCTCAGACTCCATCCCGACACCGAACCAGGTCCCCGGCTCCTTGGGTTCGCCACCTTTCTCCCCTACTTCCTGTGGCAATCGGTCCGTGGAGGATGGGACGTGAGTCGTCGGGCCCTAACGCCAGGGCTTCCCCTGGATCCGGATCTACTCTCCTTTCCGCTGTCCCTTCCTCCTGGACCCTCTCGGGTCTTCATGACCAACTCCCTGAGCCTCCTGCCCGGTACCTTCGGCGCAGAGTTGAAGGACCAGACCCTCACCGTCCACCTCCTGGTTTCGGGGGCCGAAGCAGAAGCCCGTGTAGAGGAGTTGGAGGAACGGGTGGCCCGCCTCTTCGGACTGGAGCTCTCATGAGCATGCTCCTCATGGGGCTGGCCATCTTCCTCGTCCTGAACCTGATGGCTGGACTGATACGGGTGGCTCGAGGTCCCACCCGAGCCGACCGGATGGTGGCGGCCCAACTCTTCGGAACCACGGGAGTAGCCCTGCTTCTGGTGCTGGGCCAAGCGAAGGGTGAGCCGGCCCTGGCTGACATCGCCCTGGTCTTCGCCCTCCTGGCCGTCGTTGTGGCCGTGGCCTTCGTTCAACGAGGGTGGGTCCGTCCCGCCGATCCGGAGGAGCACCCCGCCTCCCCCGGTGAGGAGCCCAAGTGATCGACCTCATCTCAGGATTGTGTCTTCTGGCCGGAGCCTTCTTCTTCCTGGCCGGAACCGTTGGACTCCTCCGCTTCCCCGACATCTATTGTCGACTCCACGCCCTCACCAAGGCTGACAATCTGGGTTTGGGCCTGGTTGTCCTGGGACTGATTCTGCAGCCCATGCCGTGGAGCAGCCGAGCTCAACTGGTCCTGACCTGGCTCCTGGTCCTGGCGGCGGCAGCCACCGTCTGCCACCTCCTGGGCCGATCCTCCCTCCAGCAAGGGATCGAGCCCGTCCGCGGGAGCGGGCGGGACAGGACAGACCCGTCGCTTCGGGAGGGTTCTGAAGGATGATGGCGCTGGAGTGGATCCTGGACGGTCTGCTGGCCCTTCTCCTGGTCGGGTTGGTGGCTCGGATCATGTTCACACGGAACCTCTTCGAGGCCGTGGTCCTCTTCATCGCCTTCGGACTCAGCCTTTCCCTGGCCTGGGTTCGGCTGGACGCTCCGGATGTGGCACTGGCTGAGGCCGCACTGGGTGCCGGGGTCACGGGAGCCCTCTTCCTCAATGCCTACCACCGGTTGGCTCGACGAAGGGAAGAGGCTGGAATGGACGTGCCCTCCCCCACCACCTCCCAACCTTCTCCGGAGAGCCGAGGAAGCCGCCAGAGACCGCACCAAGGAGATGACTCCGCCCCGCTCCTGCGCAGGATCGGCCGCGTCCCGTGGGTTCGGTGGGGACTGGCCGTGGCCACAGCGCTTCTGGCCACTGGACTGGCGGGCCTCCTCCTGGGTCTTCCGGATCGAGCCCCCATCCTTCCAGCCTTGATCTCCGATCACCTGGACGAGACCGGTGTCTCCAATCCCATCACAGGCGTTCTTCTGAGCTTCCGCGCCTACGACACGCTCATGGAGCTGGGGGTCCTGGTGGTGGCCATGGTGGCGGTGTGGTCTCTGGACCGGGGAAGCCGAGAGTTCGCTCGCCACGGTGAGGAACTCCGCCGGCAGCCGGTCCTGGATACCCTGGCCTGGAATGTGACGCCTATGGCTGTGGTCACCGGGATCTACCTGGTGTGGGCCGGATCGTACACCACTGGAGGGGCGTTCCAAGCAGGAGCTCTCCTGGCCGGTGTGGGCGTTCTCCTGGCCGCCGCAGGACTCATCCGACCTGTGACCTCGGCTTCGCCGGGCATCCGGATACTGGGAATCCTGGGACTGGCCCTCTTCACGGCGGTGGGGCTCACCACCATGCCCTGGACCGGAGTGTTCCTGGCCTACCCACCCGGCACCGAGTACCTCCTCATTCTCCTCATCGAGGTGGCCCTCACCGTCTCCATCGCAGTGATCCTCGTGGAGCTCTTCGTGGATGTGCCCGCCATCCCCGAAACCGACCCCGAGTTGGAGCAAATCCATCCCACAGGGGATCCCCTGGGGCGTGGCCTGGCTCCAGACGGTGCGCTGATCCGGAAAGCAGGGGAGGACGAATGACGCCGTTCACCCTCTACGCCCTGGCCGGGGGAGGGATCTTCCTCCTGGGACTCCTGGGGACCCTGACCCGGGCCCACCTCTTCTGGCGGATCCTGGGCGTGAACTTCATGGGAAGCGGGATTTTCCTCATTCTCATTGCCGGTGCGCCTCGACTCCCGGACCACGGAGCCGATCCCGTTCCCCAGGCCATGGTTCTGACGGGGATCGTGGTGGCGGTCAGCGCCACCGCCCTGGCCCTGGGGATCGCCCTCCGGGTGGTGACCCGAACGGGAGCCGCAGTCCTGTCCGAGGACCTGCGACGAAGACACGGCTGGGGCACGGGTTCGCCAGCCGCGGAGACGGAAACGGATGACCGGCGCTGAGCTCTGGAGCACCCTGGCCGTCATGGGCCCTTTGGTGGCGGCCCTCCTCAGCCTTGGCGGAGGAAGAAGGAGCATCCGCCTTGGGCTGGGCCTGGGGTCTGCTACAGCCCTGACCAGCTCCCTGGGCCTCTACCTGACCGTCATGGACCAGGGCGTGGTCCGGCACGCGCTGGGAGGGTGGGGTCGTCCCCTGGGGATCGAACTCCACCTGGACGGGCTGGCGACGCTCATGGTGGCCATGACCGCAGTGGTGGGATCAGCGGTGAGCCTCTACGCCGTCTCCTACTTCGGCGACGCCGCCGATCCCCGGGTCCGCCAGTCACCGGCCGGTCGAGGCGCCCGCTTCTTCGCGCCTCTCTGGCTCTTCCTCTGGTCATCCCTGAACGGGGTGTTTCTCTCCGGGGATCTGTTCAACCTCTACGTGATGCTCGAGATCCTGGGCCTGGCGGCGGCAGCCATCGTGACGCTGGCAGTCACCGGGAAAGCCACCCAGGCAGGAATGCGGTACCTCCTCATCTCCCTCACCGGATCCATGCTCTTCCTCCTGGGGGTGGCCCTCCTCTACCTGGGGTACGGGACTCTCTCCCTGGAGGAGCTGGCATCCATGGAACCATCCGGGCCCCTGGCGGCCTGGGCTCTGGCCGCCATGACGGCAGGGCTGGCAGCGAAAACGGCCCTCTTTCCCCTTCACGCCTGGCTCCCCCCTGCACACGCCGGTGCCCCGGCCCCGGGAAGCGCCCTCCTCTCGGCGCTGGTGGTGAAGGCCTCCTTCTATATCATCATCCGTCTCTGGTTCTATGTGTACGGCCTGGGGGTCCCAGGGGCCGAAACCGAGCGGGCTCTCCTGATCATGGGTCTNCTAGGCGCCGGAGCCATCCTCTGGGGATCCATTCTGGCCCTCCGGCAGGTGAGTCTGAAGCGGCTCATCGCATATTCAACGGTGGCTCAGCTCGGCTATCTCTTTGTCATGTTCCCCCTCCTTCCCGAGCTGGGCGCTCCGGAAATCTGGAACGCCAACGCCTGGAACGGCGGGATGGTCCACGCCCTCTCCCATGCCCTGGCCAAGGCGGCCATGTTCCTGGCTGCCGGGAGCATGAGCTACGCCGTGGCAGACGATGCCATCGACTCCATCTCCGGGGTGGCCCATCGACTGCCCATGTCCTTCCTTGCCTTCGGGCTGGGCGGACTGAGTCTGGCCGGAATCCCGCCCTCGGGAGGCTTCGCAGCCAAATGGCTCCTCCTCACCGCTGCCCTGGAGTCCGGGCAGTGGGTCTGGGCCGGACTCATCGCTGTAGGTGGGCTCCTGACCCTGGCCTACGTCCTCATGGTGGCTCGCTTCGCCCTCCAGGTGAAGGAGTCGCCGGAAGAGTTCCGGAACGTTCCTCGACGGATGGAGTGGGCCGCCATGATCCTGGCTGGGCTGGCCGTCCTCCTGGGCCTCCGCGCCGTTGAGATCCTGGAGCTGCTGGCCATCGGAGGGATCGGGCCATGGCGCTGACTTCCCTCCAGGCAGGTCCCCTGGAAGGGCTCGCCTTGGCACTGGTGAGCTGGGAGACCCTCCCTCTCCTGGTCGTTCTCACCTCCTTCCTTCCGGGAATCGCCATCATGTTCCTCCAGGAGGAACAGTCCCGGGCCAGAACGACCCTGAACCTGACGGGCGCGGTCCTCAAGGTGGTTCTGGTGTGCCTCATGCTCCTGGGGGTCGGCCTGGGAACGGAGTACCGGTGGGCATTGGAGGTCCTGCCAGGTTTCGAACTCACCCTGGTCGGGGACTCTCTGGCTCTTCTCTTCGTGACCCTCTCGGCCGTCCTCTGGCTGGTCACCACCATCTATGCCATCGGCTACCTGGAGGAGTCTCCCGACCGAACGCGCTTCTTCTCCTTCTTCAGTCTCTGCGTCACGGCCACCACAGGTCTGGCCATGGCTGGCGACCTCTTCACCTTCGTCATCTTCTATGAGGCGCTCACATGGACCACCTATCCCCTGGTGGTCCACCGGGGCACCCGGAAGGCCATCAAAGCCGGTCGACTCTACCTGATCTATACCCTCACCTCCGGCGCCGTTCTCATCGTCGGCGCGGTTGCCCTCCAGGTCCTGGCGGGAACGGTGGAATTCGCTACAGGTGGAGTGCTGGATCCAGGCGCAGTAGCCGCCCAGCCCATGGCGTACACAGCCGTATTCCTCCTCCTTCTGGCCGGTCTGGCGGTGAAGGCGGCCCTCTTTCCAGTCCACGGCTGGCTGCCCATCGCCATGGTGGCCCCAGCTCCCGTCAGTGCCCTCCTCCATGCGGTGGCGGTGGTGAAGGCAGGGGCCTTTGGAGTGATCCGACTCCTTCACTCCGTCTTCGGCATCGAACTCTCCCTCAACCTGGGCATGGCACAGCTGGTGACGGCCCTGGCTGCCTTCACCATCATCTACGGCTCGATCCGAGCCCTGACCCAGGATGACCTGAAACGGCTTCTGGCCTTCAGCACCGTGAGTCAGCTCTCCTACATCGCGCTGGGAGCCGCCCTTCTCATGCCTGCGGCCCACATCGGAGGGATCGTCCACCTGGTGCACCAGGGAATCATGAAGATCACCCTGTTCTTCTGCGCCGGACTCCTGGCCGAGACGCTGCAGGTGAAGAAGGTGAGTGAGATGGGTGGGGTGGCTCGCCGCATGCCTCTGACCATGCTGGCCTTCACCGTGGCCGCCTTGGGGATGATCGGTCTCCCACCCATCGCCGGATTCCTGAGCAAGTGGTATCTGGGAATCGGGGCGCTGGACAGTGGAGCAGCGTGGGTGATTCCCGTTCTCCTGGCCAGCAGCATGCTCAACGCCGCGTACTTCCTCCCCATCATCAAGACGGCCTGGTTCGACGGGAAGAACGCCCAGTGGAAGGATCGGGGCCGGGGCCGCTGGCTGGAAGCCGACTGGCGTCTCGTCGTCCCGGCTCTGGTGACGGCAGCGCTGGCGCTGGGATGCGGGCTGCTGGCCAGTACGCTCTGGAGTCCCCTGGGCTGGACCCGCCTCATCGTGGAACGAGGTGTCCTCTGATGTCCACCCAGGAACTCCTGCTCCTCCTGGCACCGGGACTCCCGGCCCTCCTGGCCATCCTCTGGCCCCTGAAGGGCCTCCGGGATCCCCTCATGGGTCTGGCTCCCTGGGCCGGGGTTCCCGCCCTCCTTCTGGCCCTCCACCCCGGTGGGCTCGGAGCTTCAGCTGAGTTCCCCGCCATCTTCACAGGGCTTCAGCTTACGCTGGATGCTCCGGCCCGCCCGTTTCTCCTGCTCACGGGACTCCTCTGGGTCGTGGCCGGAGCCTTTTCTCGGGCGTATCACAGGGACGACGGCAACAAGGAGAGCTATTTCGGATTCTTCGTGCTCACCATGGCGGGAAACGTGGGCCTGGTCCTGGCCGCCGATGCCCTGAGCTTCTACCTCTTCTTCGCTTGGATGACCTTTGCCGCATACGGCCTGGTGATCCATGCCCGTAGTCCGGATGCACTGCGGGCCGGGCGGGTCTACATCGTGCTTGCCGTCCTGGGTGAACTGGCCATCCTCACCGCCCTGGTGGCCCTGGGATGGGCCGCCGGAGGAGCCCCCACCTTCGGCACCTCGCTGGAGCTGGCCTGGCAGGACCTGGACACATTTGGATACGCTCCAGTGGTGGCGCTGCTGGTGGTAGCCGGATTCGGGGTCAAGGCCGGATTGATTCCCCTGCATCTCTGGCTTCCCCTGGCCCATCCAGTGGCCCCCACAGCCGCCAGCGCCCTCCTGAGTGGTGCCATGATCAAGGCCGGGCTCCTGGCTTGGATCCGCTATCTTCCCGGCGATCAGGCTCTCCCTCTCCTGGCCCTGGGGCTGGCGATCCTGGGGGTGGCCGCAGCCTTCTACGGTGTGGTGATGGGAGTGGCGCAGGACGACCCCAAGACCGTCCTCGCCTATTCCAGCGTGAGCCAGATGGGCTACATGGCTCTGGGGACGGCTCTCCTTCTACACGACCCGGGGTGGGCTCCTCTGGCCCTGGCAGCCGTCCTCCTCTACGCCATGCACCACGGTCTGGCCAAGGGTGCCCTCTTCCTGGCCGTCGGCGTCGGGGATCGCGTGAGGACAGAAGGGTGGCGGGGTCTGGTCCTGCTGGGAGCGGCCCTCCCTGCCCTGGCCTTGGCAGGAGCCCCTCTCTCCACCGGAGCCCAGGCCAAGAGCGCTCTGAAGGAGGCCATGAGTCAGTTCACCCCCGGATGGTACGGAGTCCTTGACCCTCTCCTCCTGGTGGCCGCAGCGGGGACGACCATCCTCCTGACCCGCTTCATCTTCACCCTCCGTCACCGCATGGCCGCATCCGCCGATCTGGGAGGGGAGAGTGGAACGAAAAGCGTCCCCTGGGGGCTCATTCTGCCCTGGGGACTCCTGGTCCTCCTCGGGGCAGGGGGACAGCTCTGGCTCCTGGTCTTCGCGCCGATCCCGGATGGGGTCGAACTCCCAGGTGCCTTCAGCAACCCACTGGGCTCCATGGGGCCCATCGTCCTGGGTGGTCTCGCGGCCTGGGCAGTCTGGGTCCGTCCTGGACTCCTGGGCTCAGTCAGGAACCTTCGGATCCCGGCGGGAGATCTGGTGGTGCCCCTGGAGCAAGTGATCCGGTGGGTTGGATCACCTCCCCTGGAAAAGGTGATCGCCCAGTCCGCCCAACGTCTGAAGCGCCTGCGGAAGACCCAACTCTGGAGCCACGCCCAGGCGGCCTGGGTGGCCGAACGGGACCTCTATCTGACTCGCGGCCCTGTGGTGGCCCTCCTCCTCCTGGCTCTGGCGTTGGGTCTGGCCTTCTTTCTTCCCTGACCGACTCCCATACCCCTGAGCTCACCGGACACCCTGGTTCGAGCAGCATCCACCAGTGACTTCAGTTTCCAGGGACCTGTTGTTAACTTTCGGTATGGTCCATCTGGTACGACGCCCGCTCAGGGGAGGGCGAAGGTCCCTCCCGATGCGGATTCTCGCCCTGGTTGCGGGATTCCAGATGCTCCTCCTTTCCCCGGCGGCTGCCCTGGGCGAGGATCCGACCTGTCCTCATCATTTCCCTGGCGCGCCAGACCACGAGCACGCCACTCCGGCCCCTGGCCACCAGGACCACGGCCACGGGGACGAGCACCATCCCGGTCATGACCACCCTTACGGTCACGACCAGCACGAGCACCACTCCCACGACCATCTTCCAGGATCGTCCGGGCCCCAGGGGTCTTCAGAGACCTCAGCCTCCCACGATTCCCACGAAGGACCCTGTGAGTGCCCCACCATCTGTGCCGAGCTGGTGGGCCCGGCCACGCCGGAGATTCCCAGCAGTCCGACCTCGATGGAAGCCCGGACCACGCCATTCGCCGAGCTCCTTCCCGAGGCCACGCACCTCCCGGGGATCATCCCACACACGATCCCCTTCAGCCGGCCACCCCCGGCTTCCTTCCAGAACATCTGAGCCGGCCGTCCCACGGGACTGCCGAGGGCGCACCGCCCAGAACCCGGTCGTCAGATAGGCCGGATCTTCAGACTACGACCCCCACCACCCAGTCGGATCGGTTGGTGGAATGGGTCTTTCCCATCACTCTCTGGAAGGAGAGAACTTCATGCTGAACGCAATTTGGCCGCACCTCCGACGGACAGGGATCACCTGCGCCGGACTGGCCTTGAGTCTTGTGATCCTCCTCGTTTCCGCCACCTCCCTCTCAGCCCAGGATCGGATCCTGGAGGGGACCGTCCGAGATGCAGGCACCAACGCCGCCCTCGGCGCAGTAGAAGTCACCGCCGGACCGGCTCAAACCCTGAGCGGAGCCGATGGTCGCTTCTCCATCCGGGTCGGTCAGGGTGTGTCGACCCTGGTCTTCGATCGGCTGGGGTACTCCCGGATTACCATGTCCGTGGAGGATTGGAGCGGCCAGGTTCACATGGCGCCCCAGCCCATTCCCATGACGGAGCTCACCGTCCGGTCAGAAGGTCGTTCTGCCCTGGCTCGGGGCACAGCCCTCACCGTGGAGTCGGTGAATCGAGATCAACTCCATGGCCGAGGTCATACGTCCGTAGCCCAGTCCCTGGCCGGGGCCGAGGGAGTCTCGGTGGCCTGGACCGGCTCCTGGGGCGCTCGCCCCATGCTTCGGGGCCTGGGTGGGGAACGCCTGGCCGTCCTGGTGGATGGCAACCGCGTAACCCGAGCCTGCATCAGTGGAATGGACCAGGGGCTGGCCACTGTGGACCCGGCCTCTGTAGAGCGGGTGGAGATCCTCACTGGCCCCGGTAGCACCCTGTACGGCTCGGGCAGCGTGGGGGGGGTCATCAATGTGGTGACCCGTCGACCTGCTGAAGACGATCCCTTCTCCGGGGAAGTACGAGCGACCACAGGAAGCGCGGCCCCTGGAGGCTCGCTGGGTGCCACTGCCTCCTCTCGCCAGGGATCCCTGGACCTGACCGGATCAGTGGATCTCTCCCGCTTCAGCGACTATCGCTCACCTGCGGCGGTGGTGGAGGGCTCTTCGTACGAGCAGGGCACGGTGGACCTGAAGGCTGGGTGGGAGATGACTCCATCCAGGCGCCTCAATCTCCAGATGCAGGCATACGAGGGCCGGGACATCGGCTGGCCCATGAGCGGAATGGCCGAGATTCCCGCAGAAGGGCGTCGCAGCGCATCGGTGGACTACAGTTGGCAGCGAGGCGGGCTTCTGGACGCCTTCTCCACACGTGCCTACATCCAGCGGGTTCAGCACCACATGCTCATGCGGATGCCGGCAGGGGGCAACATGGGCGGAATGGGTGGCAACCCCATGGGTGACAGTGGCGACATGACCTCAATGGCCGGAAATGCCATGGCCCAGGCGGATGGAACGGCCATGACGACCACCGACGCCCGATCCCACTCCACCACCTCCGGAGCCCGGGCCCAGTTCCGGATCCTTCCCAACGCTCGATCCCACCTGGACCTGGGAGCCGATCTCACCCACATCGGAGCCGAAGCCACCCGCTGGATCGAACGGACCGGAATGGGAGACGAGGGGATGAGTATGACCCCTGGGGGGATGGATGGGACCGATCCTCCTTCCAGCGAAATCTTTCGGAGCTGGCCGGCCGTTCGCATCATGACGCTGGGCCTCTTCGCCCAGGGTGAGCTGAGAGTAGCCGATCGCCTGGCCCTGACTGCCGGAGTCCGAGGGGACCACGTGGGGCGTCGCGCGGATGGATGGGATTCAACCCGGGACCAGGTCATCACAGGGAACAGCGGGTTCCGCCTGGACCTCTCGCCCCAGTGGTCCGTTCGGGCTTCGGCAGGCCGGGGGTTCCGTGTCCCGGACGCCACCGAGTATTTCGGGCTGACGCTCCGGCCTGACGGCTTCGTATACCAGGGGAACCCGGATCTGGACACGGAGACAAGTCTGAATCTGGAAGCATCGTTGACGCACCAGCGAGGCCCCTTCACAGCCTCCATGACGGTCTTCCGGAACGACATGGCCGGGCTCATTGCCCCTGTGGCCATGTCGGGAGAGATGATTTCAGGTCGGCCGGTCCGGAGCTACCAGAATGTAGACGACGCCCGCCTCATGGGTGGAACCATCTCAACGGATGTGGCACTCCACCCCCGTGCGACTGTGAGTGCCGTCTTGAACCATGTCCGGGGTGAGGATCGGGACACCGGCGAGTACTTGCCTGAGATTCCCCCGACCGAAGGCTCGGTGGGGTTGGAGGTGCGACCGTTCCAGGATCCTGCTCATTGGGTGGAGCTGGAGCTTCGGGCAGCGGCTCGTCAGAGCCGGAACGCCGTGGAGTTGGGAGAGATGGAGACCCCGGGCTACGGGCTGATGAGCCTGCGAACCGGCCGCAGCTTCCTGGGTGTGGACTGGGTCGCCGGGGTGGACAACGTGCTGGACAAGGCGTACCGGAGTCATGTAGACCCCTCCCCCACCCTCCTCCGCCCGGGTCGGAACGTCCACCTGAGCGCTGTCCGACGGTTCTGATGACCGCGTCGAGCCAAGATCGATCGGTCTGAAGGTACGTCCAGAAGACTGAAAAACCGAAGGGGGGAAGGCCCAGTATGGTGGGTCTTCCCCCCTTCGACGTTCCGGCTGGCTGCTTTCAGGGCGCCCTCCTCAGTGAGGCGAAGGCCCTGCTGGAACCAGGCCTGAGCCTGGGAATCACACGTATCCGCCCCCCGAGGACGGCTACGGCCAGCCCCGGCCAAAGCATCCTCCGTGGCTGGACCCCACGCATATCACCAGGCGATTCCGTGATCCTCTCCATGATGACTGACTCCACCCCAGAAGGTGCCGTGCTCCCCATCGAACCAGATCCCCATGAGGGGCCCGGACGTGCGGGGTGAGGTGCGGATGTCATATCCCATGGCCCGGAGCTCTCGCTGAACCCACGACGGGGTTTCCTCGTTCAAGACAAGGCTCCCAGGGCGGGCCACATGATCGCCGAAGGACCCTCGCATCTGATTCGAATTGATGTTGGCCGCCTCCGCCGCCTCCTGCACCGTCATGTCCCACTCCACCATGTTCAGGAACATCTGCAGAAGGTTTTGATCCTGTCCGTCTCCTCCCTGAACTGCGAAAGAGAGGAAGGGTTCACCGTCCTTCAGGGCCAGCGTCGGCGTCAGGGTGACCCGGGGCCGCTTCCCGGGCTCCACCACGTTGTAGGGATTCATCCGAGGGTCAGTGACGAAGCTCTGCATGCGCTGGCTCAACCCGATCCCCGTCCGGCCAGCAATGAATGCGGGAATCCACCCTCCGGACGGGGTGATGGATACCACCCACCCATCGGCATCGGCAGTCTGAATGGCCGTGGTCCCCCGGTAGAACGGATCGTCCGCATCCCACCCATGGGGCGAACCCAACCCATGAGACCCATCTGACTCCACCACCCACGAGCCAGACTCACCGGCGGCCTCTTCGCCTCCATTGCCGACCGCCATCTCGTCAGCTTCCTGACCATCCACGGCTCTCGGTGGATCCTGGTCCAGGAAAGAGGGGTTCGGTTCCCACGCATCCAGGTACTCCCGGAAGGGGTTCTCCTCTCCCTGGTAGGGATACGGATCCCCGGGTCCCACCGTAGGATCGTTGGACTCCCAGTCGATCTGGGCCCATCGATCCCGGGCATACTCCTTCGAGAGGAGGCCCTCGGCCGGAGTCTGGGGGTCGAAGGCCGGGTCCCCGTAGTAGAAGTCCCGATCGGCAAAGGCCAGATTCATCGCCTGGTAGAGGGCATGGATATAGCGGGTCGTGTTGTAGCCCTTGGCCTGAAGATCCGCGTTCTCCAGAAGGTTCAGGGTCTGAAGCAACACCGGACCCTGGGTCCAGAAGTCCAGCTTGTAGACCTCGATGTCCCGATAGGTCGTGGAGACCGGAGCCTCCAGCTTCACTTCCCAGCGGTCCAGATCGTCCATCGTGATGAGTCCTCCGGCCTCCTGGGTAGCCCGAACCATCTCCTGGGCGATATCTCCCCTGTAGAAGCGGTCGTAGGCCGCCATGATGGCCTCCTCCCGTGATGCCCCAGCCGCCAAGGCTTCGGCTTCCGCCTCCACGAGCTGGCGAAGGGTTCGGGCCAGATCCTCCTGGCGGAAGACCTCTCCCGGATAGGGGCCCTCTCGCTCTTCCGAACCCAGGTGAGGGAGGAACACGTCCCTGGAGTAGTCCCACTCCTTGATCTGTTCCTTGCTCCGCTCCATGGAATTGGCCGTCTGGGCCTCGATGGGATAGCCGTCGGCCATCTGGATGGAAGGCGCCAGCACCTCTGCCAGCGAAAGGCGACCGTACTCGGCCAACATGACCATGATGGCCCCGGGCGTCCCGGGGATCACGGCCGCCTGGGGGCCGAACTCAGGAGGGAAGTGGAGACCCTGGCTGTGGAAGTGCTCGGGGGTGGCGTCGGTTGGGGCGAAGCCCAATCCGTTCACCCCGATCACCTGGCCCGTCTCCGGATTGTAGATCAGCGCCTGGGTCTCCCCCCCCCATCCGAGCACATCCCACATGGTGGAGGTGGCTCCCAGCATGGCCACCGCCGCATCCACCGCATTCCCCCCTTCCTGGAATATCATGGCCCCTGCAGTGGCGCCCAGGGGTTTTCCCGTCAACGCCATCCAATGCTTGCCGTGGAGCGGTGGTTTGTAGGTCTGCTGTCCCTCTGCCCATACCGGCAGGAGGAAGCCCAGAACCATGACGGTGGTCAGAAGAATGAGGATCCTGCCGCTGGACGGAGTGCGACGGGAGCTGCCGGAATGACCGGAATGAAGAGATCTGTCCATGGTAAGATCCTGGAAGTCTGGAGCCGTGTCACATCAGTCGGATCCTGGTCAGAGTACGGCGACCCGCAGCCTTCCGCTACCCCTTTTCCGCCCTTCCAGCCCGCCACCGAACCGCTCTCTTCATCAAATGTCGACCGCCCCCCGTCAGTGGTCCGGGGGGCGGTCGGGGCCCTGCATGATCGTCCTGTTCATCGGGAAGGATGGCCGTTCCACCCCCCACAGGATTGCATCAGGAGCAGACCACCATGGGGTTGAAGGGGGCGAACATGCCGTCTGGATTGTTCATCCAGACCCAGGCGTGGAGGGTGTAGGAGCTGGCCACCAGGGGATCATGGTGAGCCGCGTTGGGAGGATCAAATTCCCGGCCTGCCACCGACGGCGCTGATTCGTGCCCGGCCCCGTACCAGAGGCCGGCCGGGACCATGAACTCGACAGCCACCAATCGGTACCTGCCATTCTCCGTGGGCTGATACAGGAGGACCTCCGGTTCGGACGCCACCACCGTCGGGTTGAATACCCGGTCTGGACGACCGTAGTGGATTCCCATACCAGGGACACATGGGCTGAGGGGGATGAAGCCGTCGGCCACGGCCACCTCCAGGCGATGGTAGCGGGCCGTTCCCTCCCGCATGGCGGCCAGGGCCTGCTGGTCGGAAGCGCGGACGGCAGCATTGCCGTGGGACGCGCCATGGGCCAGGTGGGCCTCGGCGCCGTCCANGGAGAAAGAGGGCGCCTCGAACGGTCCCGTCGGTCCCGANTCACATCCCGTCAACCCAATGAGGGCAAGGGCGGTGAGAAGAGGAAGGGCCAGCCCTCGAATGATTCCCTGCATCATGTCTGCAACCTCCGTTCAGGTGACTTCTGGAGTGAAGGACTTCTACATCCTCCTGCGCAGCTCCGGGGAAAGAGGGGCAATCTGGGGCCGCACGGATGTCAGGATCCCTGGCGAGCCGGGCAGGGAGCTTCGTTGCCGACGGAAGTCTCCAGCGGTATTCTTCCGCAGGATAGGGGGATGAATGAGTGAGAAGCTTCCTGCCGGAGACGAAGCCGTGGCGCTCCTCTACGACGAGCTTCGGGAACTGGCCCACCGACACCTGGCAAGAGAGCCTGGTAATCCCACGCTCCACACCACGGAGCTGGTCCACGAAGCCTACCTCCGACTGGCCGGCACGGACGCGCTCTCGGACCGAGGACGATCCTACTTCTTCGGAGCTGCCGCTCAGGCCATGCGCCGGGTGCTCATCGATGCAGCCCGGCGCCGCACGGCGCAGCGGCGAGGGGGAGGAGCCGCCCGGGTCACCCTGGGTGAGGAGATGGCCTCCGTCGATGCCTATGCCTCTGAACTCCTGGACCTGGACCGGGCCCTGACCCTCCTGGAGAGTGACAGTCCTCGGCTGGCCCAGGTGGTGGAGCTCCGGTATTTCGGGGGGCTCTCAGTGGTGGAGACGGCCCAGGCTCTACAGGTCTCGTCTCGCACGGTCAAGGGAGACTGGGCTCTCGCCAGGGTCTGGCTCCAGGAAGCCCTGGGAGGTGAAGCTCCCATGGGGGACCCTGGGTCCGGAGACTCTCCTCGGGCTGGGTCATGAACTCCCCCTCCTCCCGATCTGATTCCGGAGACACGCCACCACCGCCATCCTGGCGCCGGGTCCACCAGATATTCCGGCAAGTCCTGGACCGCCCCCCCGACCAGCGGGAGGCATACCTCTCCAGCGTGTGTGCCCATGAGCCCCTCCTCCTGGCGCGCGTTCGGGCCGCACTGGATCTCCAGGATTCTGACCTGGATTCGGACGAGCCGACTGAATGGGAGGAAGGTGGAGAAGGCCGNGCACCCTCCCTGTCCCCCAGGCGATCCAGTCCTCCACGAGCGCTAGATCCGCAACGAACACGCGGCCTGATCCACTCNCTGGGCCACGAACCCAAGGCTGGAGACCTGGTCGGTCGATATCGGTTGAAAGCCGCCCTGGGTCGAGGCGGAATGGGCATGGTGTTCCTGGCCTTCGATCCAATCCTGCAACGAGACGTGGCGCTGAAGCTCCTCCCCCCTGGCTCTCCGGCTCGGGGCCGGTGGGTCGACCAGGGCACTGATCCCCTTCTGGAGGAAGCTCGGGCTGCCTCGGCTCTGGACCACCCCCACATCGGAACGGTCTATGAGGTGGGGACCGATGACCGGGGGCAGTCCTTCATGGCCATGGCCTGCTACGACGGAGGGACCCTTCGCAACCGACTGAGCCAGGGTCCTCTTCCCCACGAGGAGGCCGTGTCAGTAGCCCTCCAGGTGGCCCGGGGACTGGCCGCCGCCCATCAAGCCGCCATCATCCATCGGGATATCAAGCCTGAAAACCTGGTCTTCGACGGTCATAGCCATGTGAAGATCGTGGACTTCGGCATGGCCCGGAGCACCCTTCCACCTCAGGGAGGAGACGCGGCGACAGGAGGGACGCTGCCGTACATGAGCCCTGAGTTGATCTCAGGGGCCCCATCTGACGAAGGAAGTGACCTTTGGGCTCTGGGCGTGGTTCTCTTCGAGATGCTGACCGGGGAACGGCCCTTCCCCGGTCGGACCCGGGAGGAGATTCGGGCCCGGATATCGGAATCGGAACGGAGCGTGCCTGCACGCCTCCCAGGAGACCTCCCACCCTCCCTCCGCTCCGTTGTCACACGAGCCCTCACTCTGGACCCGGCCCACCGTTTCTCCAGCGCCCATGACTTCGCCGACGCTCTCCAGACCGCCCTGGATACGAACCCGGACCCCGAGCCGAGCCCATCTCGAAGGACCCGTTCCCTGCCGGTTCCGGCTTCCCTGGGCCCCACCTCAGTCGCCGTAGGGATTCTGGCGATCCTCTTGGGAGGGGCTTTCGTCATGGATCGCCAGCAGCCCCGCCTCGGTCCGGTGGAAGGCTGGTCCGGGCCGGCGCTGGAAGAGCCCGGGCGGATCCTGGTGGCCGACTTCGACGCAGTGGAGGAGTGGCTGGAGGTGGCCATGGTAGCCAGGGAAGCCCTGGTCGTGGACCTCCAACAGTCCACGTTCCTCAGCGTCGCCACCCGCCGGGAGGTGGCCGGTGTCCTGGGCCGAATGGGCCTCCCAGCCGATACTCCCCTCACCGAAACTCTCGCCCTGGAGGTGGCGGAGCGAGCCGGCATCGGGCTGGTCCTCACCGGTCAGGTGGCTTGGGCCGGGTCCAGGGTCGTTATCAGTGCCCGAGCTCTGGACGCTGTCAACGGATCCCAGCTCTTTGCCCTCCGAGCCGCTGCGGGACGTCGCAGAATCCTGGGGGCGGTGGAAGAGCTCTCCCGAGAGACCCGGCTCCGCCTGGGGGAGACGTCGGATGCCCTCCTGGCCAGTCAGCCTCTCCCTCAGGTCACCACCACGTCCCTGGAGGCCCTTCGCCTCTACGCTGAAGCCGAACGGATCCTCCTTGTGGACAACACCCAGGCCCTCGAGCTCCTCCAGGCCGCCATTCAGCGAGATCCGTCCTTCGCCATGGCCCACCGACTGGCCGGAGCTGCCAGCCTTCCCACTCTCAGCTACGCCCAGGTGGCCTCCCATCTGGAACAGGCCTGGATCCACCGGGACCGACTCCCTGAACTGGAGCGGTGGCACGTGGAAGCCCTTTACGCCAGCGAGGTGGAGTTCGACCCATTCCGGTCCGCCACCATCTATGAGCTGATCCGAGATCGATACCCGCAGGACCGGAGGGCCCGAATCAACCTGGGGGTGACCCGGATCTCATGGTTGGACGATCCCCACGGAGCCCGGGCGGCCATGGCCGATGCCATGGCCCTGGACCCGCAGGAACCGGTGGCCCTGAGCAACGCGATCCACCTGGCCTTCATCGCAGGTGATCTGACAGAGGTGGAGAGCCTCCTGCTCACCGCTGAGCAGCGGGGGTTGGACACCTTCCTCCGGCGTTGGCGGGTGGGTCAGGCCTTCGCGCTCCTGGACGCCGACTCGTGGCAGGCTGGCTGCCGAGAGATCCTGGACTCCTCCGTGGCCACGGAAGAGGACTACGAATTCTGTGGCACCATGGCGGTGGCCTCAGGGCACTTGGCCGAAGGGACGTCTTGGTTGGAGGTGGCAGCAGCGGCGTACCGTCGCACGGGGCGTTACAGGCAGCTTGTCCATGCCACCCAGGCTCTGGCCATGGCCGACGTTCAGGCCGGGAACACCACCACCGGTGCCACCCGTATCCAGGAACTGATCCAGGCCCTCCCCTCTCAGGAGTTCCCCGAGCCCGATCGATTCATCACCCGGACGAATCTTCAGATCCAGGCCGCCCTCATGGGTCGACACGATCTTGTAACTCGGATCGGATCCACCTACCCACCCTTCGGCCCCGAAGACCACTGGTTCGGTCTGGGGGGAGAGGCCCTGGTCCGAGCCGCCCAACACGTGGAGCGGGGCAACGGGCAGCAGGCCCTGGCCACACTCCAGGGGGCATTCCCCCGAGGCATCCGACCGTTCGGCTGGCGGTTCTGGGACGAATACCTGACCGGACTGGCGCAGGAAGCCATGGGCCGGCCCGACCTGGCGGCCCACCATCTGGAAGAGGCCACTCACCCTGGATACCTCCCCTTCCCGGCCCTGGCCAAAGACCGGATCTACTTCCCCCTGGCCCTGGAAGCCCTGGCTCGGGTGGAAGAAGCCCAGGGGAACGAGGCAGGCGCCCGTTCAGCCCGGGACCGGCTGGCACGGCTCCGGGGCGTCGCCCCATCCAGCCCCGTCACATTCACGGACCAAATGGGTAGGGAGTCAGCAGGTCGAGCGGGCTGAGGTATTCACTCGATCTGGCTGCGGCGGTAGGCCGCCAACAGCCCTCACTGCTGAACGGACCACGGGATCCGCATGGCCGACACTCCATCCTACCAGGTTGACCTCTCCGGGAATCTGGCCATTCAGGCTGGCCGGTCCCGCCTTCACCTGGCGGGGCCGCCGGGGTCCACGCTGGTGGCTGGGGATCTGCGGAAACTGGCGGCAGCCGAGGTGCCGGAACTGGCTCCCCTCATCGAAGGCTCGCTCGTGGTGGCGGATGACCGGATTCTGGGCTCGGCCGAGCCAGTACCCCAATCAGCCCGGCTCTCGTTGGTCCCCCCGGTCTCAGGAGGTTGAACACACCCTGAAAGACCACGTTGAAGGTCTGGTCTGAAAGTCCACGCAGGAAACCAACACAGGATCCGGCCAAGACACCACGCCCCATTGTCTCGACCCGATTCTCCCCCCAGCAAGACAGGAGCCGTCTCCATGAGTTCTTCCAAGCGCAACGTCCTGGTCTCTTCCTTTACCAACGGAATTCTGGATCCGGAAAAGCCCATGCTGGGTCCAGTCCAGGATGGGGGGTTCATCCTGGCCAACACGGCTCCCGGCTGTTGGGGCCCCATGATCACTCCCCGGCTTCACGGCGGCCACGAAGTCACCCAACCCGTGGCGGTGGAGGGGGCTGAGCCAGGGGACGCCGTGGTCATCCGGATCCGGAACATCTCCGTCACCTCCGTGGCCACCGCCTCTGGGCATGACGAGTTCGTGGAGGGCCACTTCCTGGGGGATCCCTATGTGGCAGCCCGGAATCCCAGGACGGGTGAACTCCGGCCTGAGACCCGGGTGGAGGGAGTCGGTCAGGAGGCGGTCCGGGACGCCGAGACCGGGGACCCGGTGACTCCCTTTCGCATGGTGAACGGCTACACGGTGATCTTCGATGAGACCCGGCAGGTGGGGGTCACCGTGGACAAGAAGTCTGCAGAAGAGATCGGCCGTGACGCCGAGCGTTGGGCCGCCCTACCCGACGGCTCGGTCCAGCACCCCATCCTGGTGTGGGCTCCCCATGACCTGGTGGGCATCCCGGTGCGCCTCCGGCCCTTCCTGGGTCAGCTCGGGACGACCCCTTCCATCCCCTTCCCCGACTCCCACAATGCCGGTGACTTCGGCTCGGCCCTCATCGATGCGCCTCACGAGTACGGCATCCCGGCCGAGGACCTGGCCCACCGGACCGATGGCCACATGGACATCGACGCCGTTCGGCAGGGCTGCATCGTGGTGGCTCCGGTCCGCGTTCCTGGGGCGGGGATCTACGTGGGCGACATGCACGCAATGCAGGGGGATGGGGAGATCGCCGGACACACCACCGACGTGTCCGGCTCCGTGACCTTGCAGGTCCACCTGCTGAAGGGAATCGGCGCCAAGGGGGATGGATTGGAAGGTCCCGTCCTCTTCCCCCTGACGGAGGACCTTCCGCCCCTGGCCAAGCCTCTCAGCCCGGAGGAGGAAGCCAAGGCCAGGAAGTTGGCTGAAAGTCGAGGGATTGCCATGGAGACGCTGGCTCCCATCTCGGTGGTGGGAACGGGACCGGACCTGAACGTCGCCACAGAGAACGGCCTGCGGCGAGCCGCCAAGCTCCTGGGGATGACGGTCCCTGAAGTACGCAATCGGGCCACCATCACCGGCGGCATCGAGATTGGCCGACACCCGGGTGTGATCCAGGTGACCTTCCTGGCGCCCCTCTCGAGTCTCGACAATGCGGGCCTGGGGGACCTGGCCCGAGAACAGTACGGTCTGGGGGACTGAACGGCGGGGAGGGCTGAACGTCCCTGGCCCGGGCCACTCAACCAGGGATGCTCGTCCAGGGGGCAGATCAGACGGACCGGGAGGTGCGCCGGCGCCGAGGTGGAACGATCGAGTCAGGAGGCGAGCCGGTGCCCGCTCCCGGACCGGCCATGACCCCGGGTCAACCTCCCTGACGAATTGCCGTCACCAACTGCCGATCCGGATCCAGGTCCCGGACCTCTACTCCGGCGAACCCTCCATCTTGAAACCAACGTTCGTGCTCCTCCAGGGTGTAGGTGTTTCCCCCTTCGCTCCGGAGGAGCATGACCAGGGCGAAGCGGGTGGCCCGAGGACTCAGGCCCCGGATGAAGTCCGCGACAGCCACCACACCCCCGGGTCGAGTAACCTCCCCGGCCTTGCTCACCAGGACTCGGGCCTGGTCAGGTGAGAGCATGTGGAGGACGTTGCTCAGGAGGACCACATCGAAGGGGCCCTGGGGAAGGGGATCCTCCAGGAAGTCCCCGCCTACCGTGGTCAGTCCGTCCGCCTGGGCCAGGTCGTACTCCTCATCCACGAACTCCACCACCTGGGGACGGTCCAGTAGCGTGGCGGTCAGGCCCCTCTCGATGAAGGCTCGGCTCATGTGGCCGGGACCACCCCCCACATCCAGGAGCGTAGATGCCTCGGGGCATCGGGCCATGACGCCTTCCACCAAGCGCTGGACACGTTCCCGGGGCGCCGCGGCCATCCCGGCCATGAACCGGGCGATCCCTTCCCGCTGGGATTCGGGGTCATCTCCACCGGCGTCGGCCCCTCCCTTCCGGACCGGATTCCCCGAGGCCAGGGCCTGAGGCAGACGAGTCCACGCTTCCAGGTTCCCCAGCCAGAGGGGAAGCCCCCCGGCACAGTAGGCCGGATCCGACGGATCAGCCAACTCCCGGCGGGCACGCTCCGTCAGTTCGAACCGACCCTCCTCCGCCGTCACCAGGCCCAGTTCCTCCAGGAAGGGGAGGAGGATCTCCATGGCCCGGGCCGAGAGCTCCAGGCGGGTCGCCAGCTCATCAGGAGTGGCCCCTTCACTCGCCAGTCCCGAGAAGACACCGGCAGCACAGGCCCCGGCCACAGTCGCGGTGGCCTCACTCAGATCCCGAAGCTCCCCGAAGTCCGAGTCATGGAAGGCGGAGGATCGCCCCACCTAAGCCTCCACTTCCGCCAAGCGCGCCTGGAACCGTTCCAGCGCTTCATCGAATAGTTCAACCTTCCGCTTGGTGTTCTGATTGCCTTGGGCAGGACGGGTAGAACGCGGATTTCGCTTCCCCCTGGCCTCTCCAGCCTGCTGCCGGGCAAGATCCCGGAACTTGTCCCGCTGGGTCCGGGCTCGCTGGATGTTCTGCCTGAGTCGGTCGGCCGGGAGTTCTCCCAACTCTGGATTCCAGCTCTCCACCACCAACTCCCACTCTCGGTCCGAGCAGAGGGGACGGGCATCCTTCTTGGAAATAGCCACGATGGGTTCGACTCCGTTCTTGAGGATTGATCGGTCGGGACCATGAGGTACCGGAATAGTGCAAGCCACGTTCCAGCCCACGAGACCGGAAGGAGATGCTCCAGGCCCCAGCCTGGACCTGGACCTCCTCCAGCGGCTCACCGCTCAGGCCCGTCCCTTCAGCATCCCGTGCCAGTAGACTCGAGGCAGAACATCCTTCTTCAGGACGTACATGGAGTAGCGCTCCTTCGTCGTATCGAAGGGGAAGCTGGGTGCAGGACGGTTGTCGTAGTCGAATTCGGCGAGGATGAGCTTCCCGTACCCCGTCACCAGGGGGCAAGAACCATAGCCGTCGTAGCGGGCACCGTGGGCCAGAGACTGGCCGGCCCGCACCCGCAGGAGATTCTGGGCTACCACCGGAGCCTGCTTCCGGATGGCTGCACCGGTCTTGGCATTGGGTGCCCCGGACGCATCCCCCAGCCCAAAAACATTCGCGTACCGGGTGTGCTGCAGCGTGTGCTTGTCCACCTCCACCCAACCCTCCTCCGAGGCCAGCGGACTCTCCCGGACAACGGCAGGAGGTCCCTGGGGTGGGGTCACGTGGAGCATGTCGAAGGCCTCCACCGTCTCACCCGTTTCCCCGTCGTCGCCGGTCCACCGGAAGACCGCCTCCTTCCGGTCCCCACGGATCTCCACCAGCTCTTGTCCGAAATTGGTGACGATCCCGTAGCGTTCAATAACCTGGTCCAGCGTCTTCTTGAACTCGGGAACCCCGAAGATGACACTCCCGGGATGGAAGAACTGGACGTCGGCCTCCTTGAGGCGCCCCTTTCGTCGCAGGTGGTCCGACGCCAGGTACAGGATCTTCTGGGGCGCCCCCCCGCACTTGAAGGTCCCCGCCGGCTGGGTGAAGAGGGCTCGGACCGGACCTTCCCCCTTCGCCAGTTCCTGAAGCACCTCCCACGTGTACTCCACGTGCTGGTAGGAGTAGTTGGAACAGACGCCATTCCGGCCCAGGTACTCGTTCAACCCGGGAATGCCGTCCCAGTGGATCTGGATCCCGGGACAAACCACCAGGTAGTCATAGCTCAGGGTCCCGTCCTCCCTCCGTCATGACCCGTCTCTCCTCGGGGTCGATCCGGGTGGCCGCCTCCTGGATCCAGTGGGCGCCTGGCGGGATGAAGTCAACCTGCTCTCGCTCCGATTCCTCCCTGGGCATGACACCGGCCCCCACAAGGGTCCAGAGGGGCTGGTAGTAGTGCTTGGTGGCCGGATCCAGGAGCGTGACTTCAGGCGGGTTCGGTGCTTGAAGGAGGCGTGCTGCCACCGAAATGCCTGCGGCGCCGGCACCAATGATGAGGACTTCAGAATGGGTCCGTACAGTCTGGTCGGTCATAACGCGATTGGGTCGGGAGATTCAGGAAGACGCGGGCCAGGGCCGGTCTCGGATTCGGGTGAGATCACGCAGTCGAAGTGCGTCATCCCTGGGCTGAGCCGGCCCCTTCGAGCCGTTGTCCCAGCACCCGGCCCATGGTTACCAGGAACCCCAGCCCTCGCTGGACATCCGGGTCCCGCAGGGCCGAGAACATGCCCAGGGGTCCAATCTTCTCTGGGGGCTGCCGACCAGCCTCGGACAGGGCGTAGGCCAGTTCACCAATCGTGTTCAGAGCCCCCGGTCCCAGGGCACCGGAGCGGACCATCTGGATAGCCGCCCGGGCACTCTCGGAGACGATCTCAGCCAGGTCGACTCCCTCGTCCATGAGTCGGTGGGCTTCCTCGTCCAGGACATCCACGGCCATGGCCGACATCCCGGGAAGCTGGGGGGCCATCTCCACGGCTTGCTCCATGGCCGCCAACGCCTCCGGCTCCGAGATCTTCTCGAGCAGGACCAGGAGTGAGCGTGCTCGAGCGTCCACGTCTACGCCCCGGGCCTCCAGGCGAGCCACCTCTTCATCGAAGATGTCCGTCCCAGTGGCCAGGGCATGAGGGAAGGTGTCCATACTCTGGAGAGCCGGTGCCAACCCATCCATCTTGGCTTCCAGAGTGTCGAGACGATCGTGAAGACTCTTGAGCAGACGTGTCAGTTCATCCATTCCCTGGCCAGCTACAGGTTCAGGAGACGGGGACGGCGAATCAGTGTTCATGGCACTCCCTGCGAGACGATGGACGGAAGGAAGGCGAAGGGTCGAGTTTCTCGAGGACGGACAAGAAAGGAATGCTTTATAATGAATACATTATAATTACCGGGGTTTCGGATGGCGGCGAAGCCCGGTTCACGTGTAGGCCGACACCGCCTTGAATGAGCCTGGATCGGGCTGATCCGCCACCCGACCCTCGCCCCATCGAAGGAGACGCATTCCGTAGAGGGTCACCAGGAGGGTGGCGCCCACATCGGCCAGGACCGCCATCCACATGGTCCCCATTCCGACCAGGACCAGGAGGAGGAAAACGAGCTTGATGCCGATTGCGAAGGCCACATTGGTTCGGACCGTTGCCATGGCGGCCCGTGCCAGCTCCAGCGTCCGGGGAAGCGCCCGGAGGTCCCCCTGCATGAGGGTGACGGCAGCGGCATCTCGGGCCTGATCGGTTCCTCCCAACTCGCCGCCGACGGCGATCCCTACATCGGCCCCGGCCAAGGCCGGCGCATCGTTGATCCCATCCCCCACCATGGCCACAGGACCGTAACGTTCCCGAATCTCCCGGACGATGGCGATCTTGTCCTGCGGCATGAGCTCAGCGCGGACTTCGCCGATGCCGACCTCTCGAGCCAGGAAGTGGGCAGCCCCCTCCGAGTCGCCCGAGAGGAGGATGGAGGTGATCCCCATCTCTCCGAGTTCGGCCACGGTGGCTACGGCCGACTTTCTGGGCACGTCGGCCAGGGTGATGGTCCCCAGGAACCGACCATCCATCTCCACCACCACCGGGGTTCGCCCCTCCTGGCTCTCGTCCGTCAGGGCTTCTCGGTGCCGGCCCTCCCGGGGAAGGTAGAGATCCAGGTGACGCCGGCTTCCCACAGTGATGGGACGGCCGTCCAACGACGCCGTGATCCCCCGGCCGGTCAGAGCGCGATGATCGGTGGCCACAGGAATCCGGTCCTGAGGAAGGCGGTCCCGAGCCGCCAAGGTCACAGCCCGGCCCACAGGGTGTTCGCTCCGCTCCTCCACCGCCGCTGCCAACGCCAGCAGTTCGTCGCAGGGCTCACAGGCCTCGCCCTCCGCTGAGGGCTCGGTCTCGACGCAGTCCACGGATCGGACGCCCACCACGGTGAGGGCTCCTTCGGTCAACGTCCCGGTCTTGTCAAAGGCCACGGCCTTGACCCCTGCCAACGTCTCCATGTGAGCCCCACCCTTGATGAGGACACCGGATCGAGCGGCGTTGGTGAGGGCGCTGACCAGACTGACCGGCACACTGATGACCAGGGCACACGGGCATGCGATGACCAGGAGGGCCAAGGCACGGTAGAACCATCCAAAGGTCTCCGGATCCGGATTCCAGAAGGGTGCCCCGAAGGCCAGGGGCGGGACGATGGCTACCAGGACCGCAAGAACCACCACGGCCGGCGTGTAGATTCGAGCGAACCGATCGATGAATCGTTCCACAGGGGCCCGTTGGCGTTGGGCCTCCTCCACCATCCGAATCATCCGGTGGAGAGTCGTCTCCCGTGCCAGGTGAGTGACCTCCACCTCCAGGACTCCCTCTCCGTTCACAGCCCCGGCCAGTATCGGATCTCCCTCGCCCTTCTCCAGCGGTACGGATTCACCGGTCAGAGCGGACTGGTCGACTGTGGACCGACCGGCCATCACCTGACCATCCATGGGAATCCGCTCTCCGGGCCGGATCAGGATCAACTCACCGGGTTCCAACGCTTCCACCGGCACCTCTTCCTGAACCCGCGGCCCTTGTTCCGTGGTCCCTGGCACGAGGCGGGTGGCCTTGTCCGGAGCGGTGGTCATGAGGCTCTCGATAGCTCCACGAGCCCGGGCTGCAGCGTATCCCTCCAGCCGCTCACCCAGCGAGAAGAGGACCACCACCATTCCCGCCTCCACCCAGGCACCGATGACCAGAGCCCCCAGGACCGCGATGGTGATGAGAGCCTGGATGTTCAGCTCCCGGTTGATCCGGAGACCTCGCCAGCCATCCCGGACCACCGGAGCACCGGCAATAAGGAGGGCCGCCAACGCCGGCAGCTCGATCCAGAGGGCGTCCCAGTGGAGGATCTCGTGGAAGATGAGTCCTGGAACCAGGAGGACCGCCCCGATGAGCGCCGGCCAGGCCTCCCTCCGACTCAGAAGGTAGGGAAGAAGGGAGGTGGGCGGACCATGGGACGGTTCACCCCCCGCACCGCCGGCGGCACTGGAGGAGGATGACCTACCATCGTACCCCAGAGCCCGGACCCGGCCCAGGATCTCGTCCTCGGCAACCGCACCCGAAACCCGAAGACGGCCGGAGGAAAAATCCAGCTCACAGGTCTCTACCCCCTCCAGGGCAGATACGCCTTTCTCCACCGAGCGAGCACAGCTGGCGCAATCCATCCCGGTCACGCGGATATGCTTTATGTCAGGATCCCCGGCTCCATTGGGCCCGGTTCCCTGGGCATCAGCTTCCTTCCCGGCCAGCTCCCCGGCATCGGCTTGCGGTTTGGTCATGGCGCTCGATACCCCGGGAGGGTTTTCATGTGCCAACGGGGCGGAGGGTGTCCGGCTGCCCCCGGAAGGGTCCGCGGTTTCCCCTTCGATTCAGGGACCGAAAACACTCCTTGATTTTCGTTTAATCTTGAATTATAGTTCATTCATGCACTCTACCGGTGGCAATCACACCCGCCGTCACCGGTCCCCTGCGACCATCCTTCTACGGTCACCGGCACCAGACCATGAGCTCACTCATCACACCGGGATTCCACCATCTCTCCTTCGTCTCGGCCGACGCTGAGAAGACAACCCAGTTCTACCGCGACCTCCTGGGCCTCCACCCGCTATTCTCCAGCGGGCCAGGTGCTGCATCGGAGGACTCCGCCCTCTGGTTCGGGGATGAGAAGGGAAGGCCCGGCAGCCTCATCCACTTTCACCTCCGGCCTGGTGGCAAGCGAGGTGGATGGGGCGTCGGAGGGATCCACCACCTGGCGCTGGCAGTGGAGGACGAGGCCGTCCAACTCATGTGGAAGCGCCGACTCCAGGATGCCGGAGTCTCGGTTTCAGGCCCTTATGACCGAGGGTACTTTCACAGCATCTACTTCTCCGATCCCGACGGACACATCCTGGAGATCGCCACCCAGGGACCAGGCTACGACCTGGACGAGCCCATGGACCGACTGGGAGAGACGTTCGCCCGACCCGCCCCCCAGCGCCTCCGGGGGAACCGGGATGAGAAAGCCATCCGGCAGCAAACCCATCCTGATCCGGTCCCGGAAGTCACTCCGGAGATGGCTCTCCAGGGCATCCACCACGTCACCGGGATCACCGATGATCTGGAAGGGGCTCACGATTTCTACACGGAGGCCTTGGGACTTCGCCTCGTGAAGAAGACGGTGAATCAGGACGACGGCGAAACCCATCACCATTTCTGGGCCAACTACGAGGGCACCCGAGTGGCCCAGGGGAGCAGCTACACCCTCTTCGGCTGGCCCGGCTCCCGTCACCGGGCCCGGGAGGGTGTGGGCCAGACCCACCATATGGCCTTCCGGGCCCGAAACCTGGATGAACTGGAGAGCTGGGCCGACCGCATCCACTCCTTGGGCGTCTCCACCTCCAGGACCACCGAGGCCGAACCCTTCCCCGCCATCCGCTTCAACGCCCCGGACGGGATGCTGGTCGAGATCGCGGTGGAGGATTCTGTCCCCTCCCCCACCGAGACCAGTAGCGACGCATAGCACCAGAAGTCTGATCGGAAAGTGGGGTGCGGCCGCGCGCCGGGGTCTTGCGAGTGCCGGAGTAGGAACGACGACGAGGCGTAGCCGTA
>SL_3KL_010_SEDDRAFT_10000506_pt1 | contig 32162 bp, 27 predicted proteins | sample SodLakKL_010_SED_2_FD_10381 | JGI IMG/M metagenome (IMG submission 10381)
CGCCCCGGGCCAGGCGAGGAGCCCCGGCCTGACGATGACGGCGGGCTGCCCCGCCCCGAGCCTCGGGATGGGTTTCGTATCTCCTCCTCCAGGGTTTCCCGCCGAATCCCCGTCCTTTCCGCCACCTTGGCCACATAGATGTCGCGCAGGGCCGGGTCGGCAGCGGCCCGGAGGGTGGGGAGGAGCTTGTCCACAGCTCGACGCATCCGATCAATGGAATCGAAGTAGCCTCGCTCATCCAGAAGCTGGAGCTTCCGGTCCAGCAGATCCACGGCACCCTGCAGATGACGCCGCATCCCCTCTTCGCCCTGGGATTGGACCACCGTGTCCGGGTCTTCGCCTGGAGGAAAGGTGACGACGGAGGGGTGGATACCGGCGGCCAGGAGGACATCACCGGCTCGGAAGGTGGCCCGGAGCCCGGCTTCATCCGAATCAAAAAGAAGGAGGGCTCTTCCTGTGTAGCGACGGAGGAGTTGGGCCTGTTCCGTTGTCATGGCGGTCCCCAGAGTGGCCACGGCGTGGCCCAGGCCGCCGGCGGCCAGCGAAACCACGTCCATGTACCCCTCCACCACCAGGGCTTCCTCCTCCCGTCGAATGGCGTTCCGGTTCCAACCCAGGGCGTACAGGGTCTCTCCCTTGTGGTAGATCGCCGATTCAGGAGAGTTCAGGTACTTGGGGGCCCCATGGGCTCCCTTTCCCAGCACCCGGCCACCGAAGGCCAGGACCTTCCGGGCCACCGATTCGATGGGAAAGATGATTCGATGCCGAAAGCGGTCATACGGCTCGGAGGCCCGCTCCGACTTGGTCAGGAGCCCAGCCTCGAGGAGTAGCCCATCGGAATAGCCATGGCTGTTGGCGTGATCTCTCAGCCCCCGCCATGAATCGGGGGCAAAACCCAGGCCGAAGCGTTCCCAGGTCTCTTCATCCAGCCCCCGTTCCGTCAGGTAGGACCGGGCCTCCTTTCCGCTCCGGGGGTCCAGGAGCTGCTCCCGGAACCAGTCCCGGGCGAAGGCGTTCAACTCATAGAAGGGACGGTTGGGGTCCTCTTCCTCCTCTCGGGTCCCTACCTCCCGAACCTCAACGCCATACCGGGCTCCCAGGTGCTTCACCGCATCGTTGAACTCCATCCCGGTCTGTTTCATGACGAAGGAGAAGAGATCTCCCGACTCGTCGCACCCGAAGCACTTGTAGAATCCCTTGTCGGGGACGACGTAGAAGGAGGGGGTCCGGTCGTCATGGAAGGGGCATTTTCCCTTCCATTCCTTCCCCGATCGCTTGAGTTGCACCACCTCCCCCACCACCTCCACCAGGTCGGCCCGGATCCGAACCTCTTCGACGATCTCGTCAGGGATCATGTCCTGGCCCCGTGAGGAGTTGCTCCGTTTCCCGTCTTCATCGAAGAATGGCCACGGTGACGCCGCCGCCCCCTTCTCCAGGACCACCGGGTCTGAACTCTCCCACTCGCCCGTCCAGCTTCAGAAGTTCCTGGACCCGGGCCTTCACGGCCCCGGTCCCCTTCCCGTGGATGATCCTGAGTTCGTGGAGGTTGGCCATGATGGCCCCGTCCAGGGCCCGGCCCAGCTCCAACTCCACCTCATCCACCCGAAGTCCTCGGAGATCGGCCTCGTGACTGGCTTCCACCTGGGGGCCGGTCCATCCTCCCCGGGAGGCCGGTTTGCGCTCCGGCTCCTCCCCCTGGATCTCCTCCACCTGGTCCGGGGGAAGCTGCAAGCGCATCCCGCTGACCTCCACCGTGACCCGATCCGCCTGAGCTTCCTGGACGGTGCCCCGAGCTCCACTGCCCACAACGCGAACTCGGGCGCCCGGAGCGGGAATGCTCCCTGACCGTGGGGACGCAGGCGATGTCTCGGGCATCCGCTTCCGTTGTTTCCGCGCCGCCTTCTCCACTCGAGCCCGGGCCTTTCGCTCCAGCTCCTCCCGCTCTTCTCCCTCCAGTCGACTTCCCTTCTCCCGGACCTCCTGGATGGCCTCCTCCACCTCCTTTCGGGCTTCCAGGAGGAGCCTTCGGGCCTCCTCACGAGCCCGGGCTTCTGCNGAATCCTCCCGCCGGCTCAGGAGGGACTCTCGCTCCTGGGCTTCCGCCTCCAACTCTGCCGCACGGGCCCGGGCCTNCCGGGCCTCAGCCAGGGCTGACGAGAGCTCCCGCTCCTTCTCCTCCAGAGTCGCCAGGAGTCGCTCCACCTCCAATTCCCCCGAATCCACGTAGCCTTCGGCTCGGGTCAGGACCGGGTCCGGAACCCCCAGGCGGCGAGCGATGGCCAGGCCATAGCTCCGGCCTGGCCGACCCTTCTGCAGTTGGTACGTCGGTGCAATCCGGCGGGAGTCGAAGAGGAGGGAGGCATTGACGATCCCGCTCCCCTCCGAATCCAGGCGCTTCAGGGCTCCCAGGTGGGAGGTAACCAGGGCCAGCGCCCCTCGCTCCACCAGCGTCTCCAGGATGGCCCGGGCCAGGGCGGCCCCTTCCGATGGATCTGTTCCCGTCCCCATTTCGTCCATGAGGACAAGAGAACCGGGTCCTGCGCCGTCCAGGATCTCGATGGCGTTGGCCAGGTGGGCCGAGAAGGTGGAGAGGGATTCGGCGATGGACTGCTCATCTCCGATATCGGCGAAGACGTCGTCCAGGAGGAGGAGGCGGGTGCCAGGGCCCACGGGTGGCACGACCCCACTCTGCATCAGGAGGTGCAGTAGCCCCAGCGACTTGAGGAAGACGGTCTTCCCCCCGGTGTTGGGGCCTGACACCACCAGGGCCCGCTCATCGGGCTCCAGCTCCAGGTCGAAGGGCACCACAGGGTCTCCCCCTTCTCGGGCGTTCTGCTCCACCAGGAGGGGGTGTCGACCCTGGATGATCCGGAGGGTCCCTTCCTCTGGCCGGACCACCTGGGGGAGGTGACCGTCCCAGGCTCGGGCAGTCCGGGCCCGGGCCCACAGGCAGTCGAAATCGACGAGGGCGTCCAATCCTTCTGCCAGCTCATGCGCCACCCTTCGGAGTCGGCCCGTTATCTCCCGGAGGATCCGCTGGACCTCCCGGGCCTCCTCCCGCTCCAACTCCTGCACCTCATTCATGAGGCGAAGGGCAAGGGGAGGCTCCACGAAGAGGGTGGCACCGGTGGAGGATTCACCGTGGATGATTCCACCCACCGAAGATTTGCCCTCTCGTCGGATGGGGATGACGTAGCGACCGTCACGGATGGAGATGGACGCATCGGGAACCTGGATCCGTTCCGGCAGACCCCTCAGGTACTTCTCCAGCGTCTGCACCACCCGGGAACGAGCGCCTCGAAGACGGCCACGGATCCGGCGCAACTCGGAGCTGGCTCCATCCTGGATTTCCCCATCCGAATCCACGATCTCATCCACCCGCACCTGCAGGTCAGGGTGGTGAGGAAGTCGATCCCGCAACCGAGCCAGATGGGGGAAGGACTCCTCTTCGGTCCGGGTGGAGGGAGCGGCTGCGGAGGATGCATTGGAGGTTGCGTCGCCGGAGACCGGGATGCGCTGGTCCGGAGGGTCATCCCCGGCCCCGCCCTTGATCTCCTCCAATCGGTCCGAGCCCAGGACGCTCCGGAGCTCGGCTGTGGCATGGAGGAGACGGGCGGAAAGAAGTAGACCCGCCGGATCCAGAACGGCCCCCTCCTTCTCCAGAAGCTGTAGAGGTCGTCGAGCATCGGGCGGCGCTAGAGGAGCCCAATCCGGACTGGCTCCCCGGAACCGCATGACCTCGCCCACACGCTCCAACTCTGCCTGGACTCGAGAGAGATCTGCCATGGGGCGGAGGCCCAGAACCGCCTCCCGGCCCAGCTCGCCGGCAGCTCGGCCGGCTATATGACCAAGAGTGGTCTCGAAGTCCAGTACCTTCAGCGCATGTTCGTTCATGCGATCACGCCGAGAGTTCCTCCCGGACGATCCGGTTGGCGTCCTTGCCGTCGAATCGCCCCTGGATACGGGGCATGAGACGGCCCATGAGAGGCCCCATCTGATCGACGCCATCCTCCATGATCTCCTGCACCATGGAGCGGACTTCCTCCTCCGCAAGAGGAGGGGGAAGGAATTCAGAAAGGATCTCGACTTCCGACTCCTCCTTCTCAGCCAATTCTTCTCGGCCCCCGGCCAGCATCTGATCGGCAGCTTCCTTCCGCTGCTTCACGGCCCGGGACAGGACCTTCTTCACCATCTCGTCGTCGGCGCTCTCCCCTTCCTCGATCTCCAGGTTGCGGAGTTCGGACAGAGTGGAGGAGAGAACGGTGACCCGAAGCCGATCCCGGTCCTTTCGGGCCACCTTCAGTGCGGTCTCCAGTTCCTGCTTGAGCGTTGATGACACGGTTCTTGACTCTTCTTTCGAGTGAGGATGTTCCGACTGTTCTCCTGGGCCCGCCCTGTCCAGGGCCGTTGGCGCCGGAGTGAACTGACACCACAGGGCCCGGGCTCAACCCGGAGGCCAGCTCATGGGGCGCCCGCCCAGAACGTGAAGGTGGAGATGTGGCACCGTCTGTCCGCCCTCGTTCCCCGTGTTGGCTACCACCCTGTAGCCTGAATCGTGGATGCCGGCCTGCCGGGCAGCCCGAGCCGCAGTCAGGAGAAGGTGACCTGCCAGCGCCCCGTCCTCCGTCTCCAGGGTCCCAGTGGATTCCACGTGCCGTCGGGGAATCACCAGGAGGTGGGTCGGTGCCTGGGGATTCAGGTCGTGGAAGACGATGGCCTCCTCGTCTTCCAGGAGAACCTGGGCAGGAATCTCTCCGGCCGCGATCTGGCAGAACACACATTCGTCAGACATGAATCTTCATCTCCATCGCAGGGCGTGGGGATAGGGATCCGGGATCCACAAGGGACGAAAATCCGTCCCCTATTCCCATGTGCGGGCCCCGGGTCGACCTCTAATCTATCCGACCCACCGTCGGGAAGGCAGTGCACCACCGGTGGGCCCCGGACCAAGACCTGGGAGAACCAACGCCCCTCACACGGAGTGCAGCATGCAGACCCGGCTCGAAGAGATGGCTCACGACATCCTGGTTCGCCACCCGGCCCCGGCCATCCAGATAGAAGAACTCCAGGCCCTGGTGGCCCGAGAACGGCCGGGCCGACCACCAGACGTGGACGTCCTGATGAACGCCCTCCGCCCTTCGGGCACGGGGATCCGGGTGGTGAACACCGACCCCTCCCGACTCTCCTGGCATGCCCCGACGGGATGGGCGGTGGCACCACCCGCCCCACGGAACCACGGAGTCTCCCTGACCCGACGAATGAGAGAATCCCTTCGTCGACTGGGGGAGTGCCTGGAACCGGGCTCGAATCTGGCCCTGGCCCGTTGGGCCCGCCTTCTCAACGAGGAACGTCAGGCCCGGCGGCTCCTGGAGACACGGTGAAGGCGCCACTCCACCAATCTTCCTCCTCATCCACCTCCTGAAGCTCAAAGCCCGTCTCCCTGGCAGCCAGAATCACCGATGGCGCCTCGGACGCCAGAATCCCCGAGAGGATGAGCCAACCCTCATCTCCGAGCCCCTTTCGAAAGCCCGGAAGAAGGGGGGTGAGGATGCCCGACTCGATGTTGGAGACGATGCCGTCGAAGATCGGCATCCCGGGGAGGAAACCAGGCCCCACTGCCAGGGGAAGGATCTCCAGGCGGTCCGAGACGTCGTTCAACTCGGCGTTTTCCCGGGCCACTTCGCAGGCCCAGGGGTCCATCTCCACGGCCAACACCTGGGCCGCTTCCAACCGGAGGGCGGCGATGGAGAGGATGCCCGATCCGGCTCCGATATCGGCGATCCGCTGACCAGGTTGAATTCTTCGGTCCAGGAGTCGCAGACACCCTCGGGTCGTGGGGTGTTCTGCCGTGCCGAAGGCCATCCCCGGATCGATGGTGATGAGGACCTGGTCCCGGCCCGGATCCGTCTCGGCCCAGGAGGGGGAGACCAGAATCCGTTCGGATACCACCCTGGGCGCCAGCCCCTCCCGCCACCGGTCCTTCCATTCTTCATGAGGCTGCCAGCGGTACTCCAGGGTCGAAAGGCTCCCTTGGGAGGGGTGATCCGTGGGAAGTGTCGTCCGGAGCCGATTTGTCAGATCGGCCACCTTTGCTACCTCATCGTCCTCCCCGAACCCGGGAAGGTAGATGACCAGGTGTTCTTCCTGTTCCTCCACTCCCCGAACCCCCAACCCCAGGAGGGCTTCCACCAGAATTTCGGCGGAAGCAGGGTCTCGAGGTCGCGGCACCTCCAGCACCAACCACCGGTCCGGTAGGCCGTCCTGTTTCATCCGGCCGAGAAGGCCTCCTTCACCCTGGACCAGAAGCCCTTCCGTTCTCCAGCCTCGTCCACACGCTCAGGGGCTGCGTCCTCCACCTCCTTCAGCCGCAGGAGAAGCTCCTCCTGCTCACTCGAGAGATGCGTGGGCGTCCAGACGCGGATCCGCACCAGTAGGTCCCCCCGCCCATCTCCGGTCAACCTGGGAACGCCCTGTCCTCGAAGTCGGAGGGCCTCTCCGCTCTGGGTCCCGGCGGGGATGGTCACCCGAGCTTTCCCTGAGACCGTGTCCACCTCCACCTCGTCACCCAGGGCGGCCTGGGCAAAGGTGATGGGGAGCTCAGTGACCAGGTCGTCCTCATGCCGGACGAAGCGAGGATCGTCCTCCACTTCCAAGAGAACCATGATATCGCCGGGAGGACCGCCCTTGGGACCAGCGTTTCCCTTTCCGCGGAGGGTGATGAAGTTCTCGCCGGACACCCCGGGCGGGACTTCTACCTCCACCTCCTTCTGATCCCGGACCCGGCCTTCGCCGTGACAGGTGCTGCAGGGGGATCCGATGGTCTTCCCTTCCCCGTCACAGGCCCGGCAGGGGGCCACGGAGACGAATTGCCCGAAGACCGACCGCTGGGCCACCCGCTCCTGTCCACTCCCACCGCAGTTGGAGCAGGTGGTGGGGGTCGTCCCGGCCGCAGCCCCACTCCCACTACAGTCATCGCAGGTCTCCAGGAGGGCGACACGGACTCGCTTGGTGGCGCCTCCGACCACCTCGGCCAGAGTCAACGGGAGACGAACGCGAAGGGTTTCTCCTTTGCGCCGGCCCCGACCTCGGCGACGGCGGCCGCGGCCGCCAGCGCCGAAGATGTCCTCGAAGCCTCCGCCCCCACCAAAGTCCCGCATGAAGATCTCGATGGCATCGTGAAGGTCGAAGCCCTGTTGGAAGGGGCCGCCACCTGCGCCGGCTCCCTTCACCCCCTGCTTTCCGAACCGATCGTAGGCGGCGCGCTGCTGGGGGTCCTTCAGGACTTCATATGCCTCCGAGAGCTCCTTGAAGCGGGCCTCGGCTTCCTCTGAACCGTTGTTGCGGTCAGGATGGTACTTCATGGCGAGCTTCCGGTACGCCTTCTTGATCTCGTCAGAGTCGGCATCCCGGGACACGCCCAGTGTATCGTAGTAGTCTTCCATTCAGCTCTTCGTTGAACGATGGGATGGTCCCCGTTCCGTCAGGGGCGGTCCAGTCCCTATTTCAGAATGCGGTTCACCAGGGAGGAGGTGTGTTCCACAATGGCGATCACCTTCTCGTAGGGCATCCGGGTCGGGCCGATGACCCCGATGACACCCTTCAATCCTCCCACCCGATATCCGGCAGTGACCAGAGTGAAATCGGAGAGCTCCTCCGAGGGATTCTCTCCCCCGATGGTAATCTGGAGCCCTCCCGGGTGGGTCCGCCCCCCCAGGACCGACGAGAGGAGGTCTCGCCGCTCGGTGAGTTGGAGCAGACCCTTGAGACGCTCGCCAGAGGTGAACTCGGGCTGAGACGCCAGGACGCTGGCATTTCCAAGGTGGATCTCTGAAGCCTGCATCTCAGGCCAATCGAAGATCTCAGGCCCGGATTGGACGAAGATGTTCAGGATCTCCTCGGCAGCTGGGTCGTCCCCAGGTGCAGCGTCCCTCATCCGGTCCGCCACCGATTCCCGGATCTCACTCAGATTCAAGCCGGCCAGCCGCTCGTTCAGGATGAGGGTCAGGGTGACCAGGGTATCCTCCGGCACCTCACAGGGGAGGTCCACATAGACGGTCCGGACAAAACCACTCCGGATCTGAGCCACCAGGAGGACCTTTGTGGAGGAGACCTTCATCAGGTCCAAGCGGTCCAGGACAGCCCCCTCCAGCCGAGGCGCCGCTGCCACGCCCAACTCCTGGGAGAGAAGGCCCAGGGCCTGGATGGCCTGGCGAACGAGGCGCTCCACTGGCGTTGACCCCACCTCGTCCAGGGCGGAGGCGATCTGGTCCTTCTCCTGTTCCGAGAGAGCCGATGGGCGCATGAGGTGATTCACATAGATCCGGTAGGCCAGATCCGAGGGTACACGTCCAGCCGACGCATGGGGATGCAGGAGGTATCCCTTCTCCTCCAGATCGCTCATGGTATTCCGGACAGTGGCCGGCGATACACCCAGTTCGAACTGCCGCACCACGGTCCGGCTCCCGGCAGGCTCAGCCGTATCCACGTAGATACGCACCACGGCCTCCAGAACGCGACGCTCACGCTCGGTGAGGTCGCTTCCGTCAGGCAGTTCCAGTGGTCGCTCCTTCGTTTCGGTCATGATCGGTTCTCTGAAGATCGGCAGCCCCCGGAGTCATCGTCAATGTCCCAGGCCTCGACCAGTTGGATGGTCAGGGTATCCAAGAGGAGCCAGCCGTCCAGGGTCAACCGCAGTCGATCCGGGTCCGGTTGGGCCCATCCTTCCCTGATCCAGTCCTCCTGCAAACGGGACGCTCGAGGGGGAAGACGAGTGAGGGGAATCCCCTGGGNCAGCCTCAGTCCAGCCCAGACCATCTCCAGCCTTCGCTGGACGGGATCGGGCCGCTCCATCCCAGCCGAGGGATCAAGTCCGTGCCGGATCCTGGAGAAGTATGCTTCCGGCTCTGTCAGGTTCCAGCGGCGAACGCCTCCAAGGAAGGAGTGGGCACCTGGCCCGAGACCCAGATACGCTTCACCCAGCCAGACCGCCCGACCATGGGTCGGAGCATGTCCTGGAAGTGAAAACGAGGTCAACTCCCATGGCTCGTATCCCAGGCCCATGAGGAGTTGAGCCAGGGCCAGGTACTGATCCGCAACCAGATCGGCTGGCCCGGAGGCTTCGGCCTCCACCAGGGATACCTGGGTCGGGGCATGATTCTCCACGAGTTCCTGAAGGAGGGCTTCCGCTCGCTCGCCCTGGGATTCGCTGCTTCCGAACTCCAGGTCCACTCCCCACTGGCGGCTCTCTTGTTTGAGGGAGGACAGCCGACGCAACAACCCATCCCGGAGTTGGAGGCCACCTCTGGAAAGAAGTCGGTCCGCCAGGGGCCAAGCCAGGTTGAGCCGGGAAACCCCCGCATCGAACCACGCCTGGAGTTGCTCCTCCGTCAACAGGCAGCCCTGGATCTCCAGCGCCAACTCGCCACCGGGCGCCAAGGCGGAGGAGAGGCCCGTCAGAAGACGCCGGAGGGCTTCCGGGCTCAGTTCCCCACCGTCGTACCCCCCACCATGGATTCCGTCCCCCCTCACATGAATGGAGGCGAGTGAAGGCGCCAAGGTCCACCCGCCGTGCGCCAGCATCTCGGCCTCCTTCAGGAGTGCCGATCGCCATCTCCCCTCCACCTCCAACGGACTGTCTCCGCCTGGCATGTCCCGGGGGCCAGGGCCTGAGATGTAGAGGTGCCGAGCGCCGTCTCCTTCCACCGGTCTCAGGGAAGGGGGGGGAGCGTTCCCGTGGCGAGTCGCGCTCATGGATGATCTCCCTCTTGCTTGGCTACGAGGTCGCCGGCTTCATCCCACCAATGCTGTCGCTTCCGGAAACCGGAGCGGCGGAAGAGCCGGTCCGCCGGAGGAGTTCTGGATGGCGGGCGTCGCCACCCCTCCGGCTCCCGAATCACGACGCCGGCCAACTCGAGCTCGCTCAGTGCCCTCAGGACCATGTGGATCGGTCGGTGGATCCTTCGAGCCACCCGATCGGCCGGCTGAGGTTCAAGACCCAGGATTGGAAGGAGTCCCAGGGGATCGTGGCCCGCCGGTTGAGCCATGGGTACCGGCCGTCCTTCTGTGGGTGGGATGGAGCAGGAGTCGCCGATGGAGGAATCGGCGGCATGGGAAGGGGTGGACCCGACCTTCCCGGACGCCCCCTCGGCCCTGTCCGAGAGAATCCCCCGCTCACGCCAGTCCTGTATCAATTCCTCCGGATGGGTCAGGGGCCACGCTCCATCCCGGAGAAGCCCGTTCGTGCCCGCACTCTGGGAATAGTTCAGGGGACCCGGGACGGCGAAGATCTCTCGGCCCAGATCCAACCCGTGATCCACGGTGATGAGGGCACCGCTCCGCTCTCCTGCCTCCACCACCACGATGGCAGTGGAGAGGGCGGCCAGGATCCGGTTCCGCCGAGGAAAGTGGTGGGGCTGAGCCCCTTCGCCAGGGAGAAATTCGGTCACCAGCAGCCCATCCCGCTCCCCGATCGCCTGCTGAAGCCGCCGGTGGGAAGGAGGCGAAGTCCGATCCAACCCGGTGCCCAGTACAGCGACGGTCGTTCCCCCATGCTCCAGGGCTCCCCGGTGGGCCTGGGCATCGATGCCCAGAGCCAAACCGCTTACCACCGGAACACCCTCCCGGGCAAGGACCTGGGCGAGCCAACGGGTGAAACGGCGTCCTACAGCCGTAGCCCTACGGGTGCCGATGACGGCGGCGTTGGGTCCGTGCAGGAGTCTCCGGTCCCCCCGGGTGAAGAGAATCGGCGGAGGATCAGCCAGTTGTTCCAGGGACAGGGGATACCCAGGGAGGGTCCGGCCCAGGACGGCCATACCCTCCCCCTGGGCTCGATCCAGGACGGAGCGGCTCTGTTCCCGGATTTCCCGGCTCCCCAGGGCGTCCGGCCGGGCTCGACCTGTGGCCTGCCGGTACTCATCGGCACTGGCCTCCAGAGCCTGAGTCGCCGACGGGAAGACCTTCAGGAGTCGACCCGAGATCCGATCGCCGATCCCGGGGGTCAGGCGAAGGGACAGGAGGGCCTCCAGCTCCACCCGACGATCTACAGTTCCCTGTCCACCTGCTCCCACCATTCCTCCTCGTCGGATGCTCCCTCTCCCGCAGATTCCCTGGGGCTGGAGGGGGCTGAGACGGACGGATCGGATGACTTCGGCTCCATCGCTCCCTGACCTCCTTCCTCCACGTCCTCCACGGGCGCCTCCTTGAGGCGACTCCAGAGACCTTCCAACAGCTCATCCAGACCCTGCCGGGTCACCGAGGAGACCCGGAGAACCCCCCAGGCCTCAGGGGCCTGGACCTCCGGCAGTGGTTCCTCCGGGGGAATCAGGTCGGCCTTGGTGAAAACGAGACAGTGGGGTCGGCGAGCCAGCTCAGGGCTGTAGGCTTCCAGTTCGTGTCGCAGGCGCTGATAGCTGTCCTGAGGCTCCGGGTCATCCAGGGGGATGAGGACGGCCAGGGTCCGGGTCCGCTCAATGTGCCGGAGGAACCGGTGACCCAATCCCTTTCCTTCATGGGCCCCCTCGATGAGTCCGGGGATGTCCGCCATTACGAAGGACCGGTATCCGGACATCTCCACCACACCCAGGTTCGGCACCAGGGTGGTGAAAGGATAATCGGCCACCCTGGGACGGGCTGCCGAGATGGTGGCCAGGAGAGTCGATTTCCCGGCATTGGGCTCGCCAACCAGCCCCACATCGGCCATGAGCTTCAACGTCAGCTCAATAGTACGGCTTTCTCCTTCAGCACCTGGCTCCCACCGCCTGGGAGCCTGCTGGGTGGGTGAGGTGAAGCGGGCATTCCCCCGCCCTCCTCGTCCTCCCTTGGCCACAATCAATCGCTCCCCGTCCTCCAGGAGTTCTCCCAACACCTCCTGGGAATCGGCATCCCGGACGACGGTCCCGGGTGGGACCCGGAGGACCCGGTCCTCGCCCTGCCGGCCGGTCCGGTTGCTCCCCTCGCCATGCTGGCCTCGTTCGGCCCGATATTGGGCCTGGTACCGGAAGTCCGTCAGGGTGGAGAGCTGGGGATCCACCTCCAGAATCACGCTTCCGCCATGGCCCCCATCTCCGCCAGCCGGGCCTCCGCGGGGAACACCGGATTCCCGCCGGAAAGCCTCGGCTCCGGACCCGCCGACCCCGCCCTCGACCCGGATGACAACCTGATCAACGAACATCTCCACTCTCCCTTCTTCGACTCGAAGTGTCTCCCGTCGGTCGGGAGTCCGGCTCTCCAGAACGGGCCCGGAGTCGTCTCCAGACCTCCAGCATCCGCTGGGCCGCGGCGGGGCTGGCCAAGGGCTCCACCTCAGTCAACATGCCCTCCACCTCCCTGACCTCGGCACCCACGGACAACGCTCCCCTCAAGTGGGAGTATAGCTGGACCGGATGATCCAACACGGCGAGGAGGGCAGCAACACACAGCTCCCGGGTCCTCAGGTCCAATCCTCCTCGCCCCAACGTCTTCCCGTACCCTTCCTGAACCATCCAGCGATCCAGGTCAGGATGGAGGCGGCCGATATTCTGCCGGAGGCCCTCGTACTGCTCTCCGTACACCCTCCGGCACACCTCCTCCCCCCGGCGTTCCAGCTCCTCGGGAGATTCCGGAGGCCGCGGCTCGGGAGCCTCCCGACCAGACACCTTTCGCCAGAGAGCCAGCGCATTCAGGGCTCCCGGGAACCCGACGAAGAGATAGCTCTGGACCAGCACCTCTTCCACCCACTCCGGCGCTGCTGTCTCCTGGGCATGGGTGAGAGCGGCCTTCAATCGCTCCCGATCCCGGCTGGCCACCGCTCCGCTGACCCGGATCAGCGCCCGGGTGCTGGGATCCAGAGCCGAGCTTTCAGCGTCCCCCCGGTACCAGTCCGGTATGACGGAAGATCCGGTTGCGCTTCCAGACTCCAGGACACCCTGAGCCTGAAGACACGCCGCCTCCTCACCCAACGTGTTGAGGACCTCTCGGCGACGCCACGACGCCAGGGAGCCTTCCTCCTCTGGGTCCAGGAGCTCCATCTGACAGAGAATCTCCACCAGGGCCACCTCGCATGCCCGTCGGGACCCGTCCTCCACTTTCAAGGCGAGGGCCACGCCGGTGGAACGATCCACTCCACAATACACCCCTTCGGCACCCAGCTTGACCACGATCCTTCCATCCGTCACCTCCATGACTCGAGTGCAGAGCCGCCCCGTGCCTGCCACCTGGAAGGGATGACGGGCCATGGCCCCCAAGACGAGCTCAGGCCCCTCCGATCCACGAGAGGCTGCCCGGGAGAACCGCCCCCATCCCCGAGCCATGGCCCGGAGCGGGAGTCCGAAGCAGACGACCCCGCATCCATCGATCCCTCGTAGGATCCGATCTGGCGGCACCTCCGTCCATCGGGCCACCTCGTCCACCATCCGCTCCTGCACCGGGTGACCCGAGCGATGATATGCGTCCAGCGACCACCCCATGGTCCGGGCGAGGGCGAGCATCCCGGCGTGCTTTCCGGAGCAGTTGTTATGAATGGGAAGAGCTGTCTCACCCGCCTGGAGGAGAGCCTGGGCCGACTCCTCATGCATGGGGAGATGGGGCCCACAGGCCAGCGCTGACTCTTCCACATCGACCCGGGCCAGCAGCGACCGGACCCGGGCCAGGTGCGGGATCTCGCCGCCGTGGGACCCACAGGCCAAAGCCACCTCTTCCGGGACCACACCCCACTGCTCCACCCCTCCCTCCTCCACCAGGGGAAGGACCTGGAAAGGCTTGGCGGCAGACCGGACGAACGTCTTGAACTCCGGGGAGCCGGACCAGGCCATCAGGTGCTCCGACTCGTCGACGACGGCGGCATGAACCCGGTGACTGGACTCTACCCTGCCGCCTCGGATCAGTTGGATCTCCATGGTCAGCTTCCCAGGGGATGATGAGGGTCTGGAGTGGGCGCTACCATGGCACTTCGGGTCGGAGGAGAAAGGTCAGGTGAAGGCGCAGGCTGGATGACGAAAATCCCAGGCGAAGGGACGGTTGGGAATGGGCGTCGCGCCTCAGAGCGAACCGGTCGATCCGTTCAGAAGCTGCGGGAGGTGAACCCACAGGAGGCGAGCACCCACCACCAGAAGGAGGATTGCGAAGATCCTTCGGAGCACAGACACAGGAAGTCGCTGATTCCACGCTGCTCCCAGTGGGGCCATGACGATGGCTCCTGGGAGCATGGCCAGCAAGAGCGGAAGGTGGACATAGCCCACCGAACCAGGAGGGAGCGTCTCCACCGCCATCCCGCTGACGGCGTATCCCAGCGTCCCAGCCAGGGCGGCAAAGGTGATGATAGCCAATGATGCCGGCGCCACTTTCTCGATCCCCACTCTTCCCCAGCGGAGGAGGACCGGGATCGCCACCACCCCGCCACCCACGCCAAGGAGGGCTGAGAGCAGTCCCACCGTCCCCCCGCCAGCCAGTCCTCCGACCCAGCCGGTGATCTTGCTGGATTCCTCTGTCCTGGCCACCACTTTCCGGCCGCCCCGGAAGAGACGCCACGCCATGACCAGGAGGAAGGCCCCGAAGGCGGTCTTCAGGAGAATGGCGGGAAGGTTGGCCGCAATGGCCGCTCCCAGCAACGCGGCCAACCCGGCGCCTATACCCAGGGGCAGAAGGCCATCCCAGCTCACCACGCCGCGGCGACGATAGGCCAGGACGCCGGAGATGGCCGTAGGGGCGATAACTGCCAGGGAGGTGGCGTGAGCCAGCGCCGCCTGGTCTTGAGGGATGACCCCCAAGCCACTCCATGCGGAGTGAGCCATGAGGAAGTAGAGAAAGGGGACCATGAACACCCCCCCTCCGATTCCCAGCAGGCCCGATGCCATTCCCACCGCCCCTCCCACCAGGACGGCCAGGAGGAGTGCCGTGATGGTCAGGGCTCGGTGCCTGACAGCTGTGAGCCGGCCCGGGCGAAAAGATCCTCAGGGGAATCGGCCACCTCCAGGATCTCCAGCGCGCGCAGGAGAGGAAAATCCCCCGCATAGTGACGGAGAAAGCGGGCTCGATCGCCTCCGGCCTGGACGGCGATCTCACCTTCCAACTGCCGGGTCAGGAAGCGGGAGATCTCCTGGACCTGTCCGCTCGAGAGCTCCACTCCTTCAGCCTCCAGGCGTTGGATCAGGGCGTCCAGTTCCCCCTCCGGCAAGGTGAAGTCCGCCCCATCCACCTCGTTTCGGTTCAGGAAATCCACAGCCTGGTTGAAGATGGCCGTGTTGACTCGACCTGCATGGCGGAAGAGTCGCCGGACGGCCTCCTGCTCCCCGGTGGCCAGGGTGTCGGGGAGGACCAGGAGATCGGGAACGATCCCGCCACCACCGAAGAGCGTTCGGCCGCCGTAGGACGTGACGGTGGGGCGCCCCGTCGTGTCCGGAACCTGAATGAACTGGCCATCCAGGGTCAGGGCGATCCGGGCACCATTTGACTCAGGGGGCGCTGCCTGCTGGAGACCTTCCTCCTCCGGTCCGGTCTCCGGGTGGGGCGACTCCTCCTCCGTGCCACCAGGCGTCTCGATGGACCGGCCTCGAGGGGTATACCACCGGGCAGTGGTGAGCTTCAGGACATTCCCGCCGCTGAGAGAGAAGAGGGTCTGCACCGACCCCTTCCCGAAGGTGGGGGCACCGATGACGACGGCTCGATCATGATCCTGGAGAGCTCCGGCCACGATCTCTGAAGCTGAGGCGCTTCCTCGATCCACCAGGACCACCAGGGGCATCCCGGCAAACTGATCCTCGGTGGACGCCCGGTAGCGCTGGTTCTGGTCATTGCTCTGACCCCGGGTCTCGGCCACTGCGTCTCCCCGGTCCAGGAAGAGGTCGGCGATGCCGATGCTCTGGTCCAGGACGCCCCCAGGATTCCCCCGCAGATCCAGGAGGAAGCTCTGGGCCCCCTCCTCACGGAGGGAATCGGCCGCCGCCCGCAACTCACCGGCCGACGTCTCGCTGAATAGTCCAAGGGGGAGATATCCCACCTCCCCGTTCAGGAGGGCCGCGAAGGGAACGGATCGAAGCTGGATTCGCTCCCGAGTCAGGGTGAACTCGATGGGTTCATCCACTCCGGGGCGACGGATGAGGACCTGGGCATCGCTGCCCGGCGCCCCCCGGAGAAGCTGGACTGCCTGCTGGGCCGACCAATCCCGGGTTGATTCGCCTTCCACCTCGATGATCTCATCCCCAGCACGGATTCCGGCTCGGGCTCCCGGGGTGCCGGGGAGAGGGCTCACCACCGTGATGAAGTCGTCACGGTCCACGATTTCCAGCCCCACCCCGCCGTAGTCCCCCTCGGTCTGGATCCGGAAGTTCTCGTAATCATCCACATTCAGGAGGGAGGAGTTGGGGTCGCCCAACCCTCCAATCACCCCATCGATGGCCGACTGGTAGAGCTGCTGGCGATCCACAGGCTCCACGAAGCGCTGGGAGATATGGTCGATGACCTCTTCCAGGAGCCGTGTCTGGACGTAGACGTTCTGGTCCTGGGCCACACCCCGTTGGAGAAACCACCCTCCGGCCAGGAGGACCAGAAGGAGGAGGACGCCAGGACCGATAGGAGAGCGTGTTTGATTCATCGCGTCTTTCAACCCTGGGAAGGACGGAAGGGTTCCGGGAAGCGCTCTGTCAGGAGGCCCTGGAGGCGAAGCTGGACTTGATCCGGATCTCCCTGGGCATCCACCAGCACGGCCCTTGGGTCCTCGGCCGCCAGGGTTCGGTAGCCTTCTCCCACCCGCTCCAGGAAGGAAGCGCCCTCCCCCTCGATACGGTCCGCCACCTTTCCGGCCACAGCCTGCCGCCGGAGAGCCACCTGCGTGGGAAGATCCAGGACCAGCGTCAGGTCCGGCGTGACCCCCCCGGTGGCGAAAGTGTTCATCTCCCTGACCCGGTCCAGGCCCAATCCCCGGCCCAGACCCTGATAGACGAAGGTGGAGCATTCGAAGCGGTCCGACAGCATGACCTCACCCGCCTCCAAGGCGGGCCGGACAACCTCCTGGACGAAGGCGGCCCGGGCAGCCAACATGAGGAGGAGCTCGGTCTCCGAGGGCATGGAGAGCTCCTTTTGATCCAGGAGGACGCCGCGGATGGCCTCTCCAACCCGGGTGCCACCTGGCTCCCGGGCCAAGGTGTGGGGAATCCCCCGGGACTGCATCCAATCGGCGAGGCGGCGGGCCTGGGTCGTCTTCCCCACCCCCTCCCCGCCTTCCAGCACGATGAACAGCCCCGGGGTCCGGCTCACTCGTAGTAGTCCAGGCCCAGGTGGGTCAGGGGCTCCTCACCGCCCAGCCAGCGCAGAGTGTTCTTCAGCTTCCGGTGCTGGATGAAGATGTCGTGTTCCGGATAGAGCCCCGGTGCCGTCTGGGGGCTCTTGAAGTAGAAGGAGAGCCACTCCTGAATCCCCCCCATCCCGGCCCGGGAGGCCAGGTCCAGGAAGAGAGCCAGGTCCAGGACGATGGGCGCCGCCAGGATGGAGTCCCGGCAGAGGAAGTCCACCTTGATCTGCATGGGATAGCCCATCCAGCCCCTGATGTCGATGTTGTCCCATCCCTCCTTGTTGTCTCCCCGAGGCGGGTAGTAGTTGATCCGCACCTTGTGGTACAGATTGCCGTAGAGTTCGGGATACATCTCAGGTTGAAGGATGTGCTCCAGCACACTGAGCTTGGACTCCTCCTTGGTCTTGAAGGAGTCGGGGTCATCCAGGACGGCCCCGTCTCGATTCCCCAGGATATTGGTGGAGAACCAGCCATCGATGCCCAGCATCCGAGCCTTGAGTCCGGGTGCCAGGATGGTCTTCATGAGGGTCTGGCCCGTCTTGAAGTCCTTTCCGCCCAGGGGCACTCCCCGCTCCTCGGCGGCCTCCTCCAGCGCCGGGATGTCGGCTGACAGGTTCGGGGCTCCATTGGCATAGGGCACCCCTTCCATGATGGCCGCATAGGCGTAGATCATACTGGGTGCGATGGCTGGATCGCTTTCCTTCAGAGCCGCCTCGAAGCTCTCCAGCGTTTGGTGAACCGGGCCGGGCCGGAGGAAGATCTCAGTGGACCCGCACCAGACCATGACCACGCGGGCGCAATCGTTCTCCTCCTTGAAGCGCCGAATGTCTTCCCGGAGCAACTGGGCCAACTCGAACTTGTTGGATCCTTCCTTCACGTTGGGGCCATCCAGGCGTCGGACATACTCCTTGTCGAACACCGCCGGCATGGGCTTCACCGAACGGAGAAACTCCTCCATGGGATCCAGGTGGTGCCGCTCCAGGACGCCGGCTTCCAGAGCGCTTTCGTAGCCGTCGTCGGGGATGGGATCCCAGGCACCGAAGACCAGGTCCTCCAGCTCGGTCAAGGGAACGAAATCCTTGATGAGGGGCGTGCGGCCCTCGGTTCGCTTCCCCAGCCGGATCGTGTTCAGCTGGGTCAGGGAGCCGATGGGCTTGGCCAGCCCCTTCCGAGCTGCCTCCACCCCTGCCACTACCGTCGTCCCCACCGCTCCGAACCCGGGGAGGAGGATGCCGAGACGTCCTTCTGCTGGTTTGATCTCCGGTCGATCGCTCACTTGAGCTTCTCCGTTTCTTGTACGTGGTCTGGCACGGCGCCTCCCTCGTCGAGGGGGACCCCGGCCGCATTATGATAGACCCAGACCATCCGCTGAATGGCAGTCAGAATGGTGGTGACAGCCAGAATGATGAGGATCACCTTCAGAATCAATCCATCCCACATGAGTCCGAAAAAGAGGGCACCGGCTCCCAGGAGGACCACTCGCTCAGCCCGCTGCATGAAGCCCACACTGCAGTCCAGCCCCAGCGCCTCCGCCCGGGAGCGAGTATAGCTCACCATCATGGACCCACCCATGGCCAGGAAGATCACGTAGACCATCCAGACATCGGCCAGCTCCCGTCCATACTGGTTGTAGAGGGACAGGAGCCCCAGAAAGACCACGATCTCACTGAGGCGGTCCATGGTGGAGTCGTAGAAGGACCCGAACTTGGAGGCCAGCCCACTCTCCCGGGCCACCCGCCCGTCAAAAATGTCGAGGACCCCGCCCAGGAGTACGCAGAAGCCGGCCCACCGGACATGATCCAGGTGGAAGAGGAATCCTGCCGCCACCGTCGCCAGGAAGCCGACCGTGGAGATGGCGTTGGGATGGATCCGCCACCGGACCAGGAGGCGGGTCACCGGCTCGATGATCCGGTAGACCGGATCCCTGAACACCTTGAGGGACCGCATCTCTGGCGCCTCCCGTCAGTTGGGGAGAATGATCCGGCCCTGGGCGCCCTCCTGGATCCCCGAGGAGATGGTCTCGTTCACCTTCTTGAGGAGCTTGTCGAAGTTGGTCTGCGCTGCGACCAGGCGCTGGTACTGGGGCTTCGCCTGCAGGTCGCGGGCCAGTTTCTCGTAGCGCTCCTTCTGCTCGTCCTCCGGCTCATTCCCGCTCTGGAGGAGTGAGACCATCTCCGACTCCAGCTTTTCCAACTCGGTCCGGAGGGCCGCCAGGTCCTTGTCATCGTCCACTGTCTCGGCCGCGCGCTTCAGGGCCTGGTACTCATCGGTCCGACCCAGCGCCTGCCCCAGGTCCTTCGCCATCTCCGTAATCTTCGACATCCTCAATTCCCCTGCATTCGCTTGATTTCGCTCCCCGTCCGGGGCGATCCCGTGACGGGTCCGGCTCTTCCTGTACAGTTCGGCCTCGATCCAACCCTCAGGGACCGTCCATGGTCGCCAGAACGATTCGATCCCGGCGAGCCAGATCTCGTAGGATCAGGGGCGCCCCCAGGGCGTCCTCCTCATCCATGGCCTGGGCCACCTGCCTGGCCTGGTCCGCTCCGACCTCCAGGGCCAGCAGCCCTCCAGGATGGAGAACCGACGGGGCCCTGGACACCAGGCGCCGGATGAGTTCCAACCCTCCATCCCGGGCCACCAGTGCCCCCTGAGGCTCCCACTCCCGAACCTCGGGCTCCAGCTCCCCGAACTCCTGTCGGCTCACATAGGGCAGATTGGCCACCACTACGTGGAATCGCTCATCCCCGGTCACTGGATCCAGGAGATCTCCCTCCCGGAGCTCCACCCGGGCTCCAGCCGGCCCCGACTCCTGCAGGTTGGCCTCAGCCACCTTCAAAGCGTCCGAAGACCGATCGATGGCCACAACCTTTCGGAAAGGGCCCTCCGTGACCAGAGACAGGGCGATAGCCCCACTCCCCGTTCCCACGTCCACTGCGCTCAATCCCTCCCTTCCCCACTCCCTGACCCGGGCCAGAACTGCTTCCACCAACTCCTCCGTCTCGGGCCGGGGAATAAGAACCCGCTCGTCCACCTGCAGATCCAGCTCCCGGAAAGGAGCGCGTCCCAGGATGTACTGGAGAGGCCGTCGATTGGCCCGCTCCAGGAGGAGGGGCTTGAATGCACTCAGCTCCTCGTCGGTGAGGGGGCGTTCGAACTGGAGGTACAGCTCCAGCCGAGTCGTCGCCAGTACATGAGCCAGGAGGTGTTCCAGGTCCAGGCGTCCATCAGGAACGTCCTTCTCCTCCAGGTACTGGGTGCTCCAGCGGAGCAATCGGAGAACGGTCCAGGGCTCGCCGGCCGGGGGAGGGTCCACCGGGTCGTGGAAGGAAGGCTGCCGGTCAGTGGACGCATCCACCGCCTCACCCCTCTTCCCTGAGTCGCTCTTCCTCGGCTGCCAGCCGGAGGCCCTCCACCAACTCTTCCAGGTCCCCTTCCAGCGTCTCTTCCAACCGGTGCAAGGTCAGCCCGATCCGGTGGTCCGTCACCCGATTCTGGGGGAAGTTGTACGTTCGGATCTTGGCCGAACGGTCCCCGGTGCCCACCTGAGCCTTTCGCTCCCGGGCCCGCTGGGCCTCCTGTTCGGCCACCTTCCGGTCCAACAAACGGGACCGCAACACCTTCATGGCCTTGGCCTTGTTCTTGTGTTGCGACTTCTCATCCTGGCAGGTGACGACCAGCCCAGTGGGCAAGTGTGTGAGCCGGACTGCCGAGTCGGTGGTGTTCACCGACTGGCCACCGGGCCCGGAAGAACGGAAGACATCCACCCGAAGGTCGGACGGATCAATCTGGACGTCCACCTCCCGAGCCTCGGGCAGGACGGCCACGGTGGCCGCCGAGGTGTGGATGCGGCCCCCGGACTCGGTCTCCGGGACCCGTTGGACCCGGTGGACGCCTGACTCGTAGCGGAGGGNGCCGTAGGCGTGGGGCCCTCTNACCACGAAGACNGCTTCCCGGACCGACCCCGGAATCCCTTCAGACAGATCCACCAGNTCAATCGTCCAACCCTCCCGCTCGGCAAAGCGTCGGTACATGCGGACCAGGTCGGCAGCGAAGAGGCCGGCCTCATCCCCTCCCGTNCCGGCCCTCACCTCCACCACGGCTGGCCGGTCGTCCAGGGGATCGGCAGGTACCAGAAGGCGCCGGGCCCGGTCCGACAGCTCCGAGATCCGACGCTCCAGCTCCGCCACCTCCGCCCGGGCCAACCCGGCCATCTCCGGATCCTCGGCCTCCAGGGCAAGCTCCCTGGCCCCTTCAAGTTCGGCCGACAGAGTCCGGAGCTCCGCGGCCGCCTCCACCACCGGTGCCAGTTCGGACCGCTCCTGTCCCAGCTCCCGGAGCCGGGCCGGGTCTCGAGCCACCTCCGGGTCGGCCAGGCGCACGTCGACAGCCCGAAACCGCTCTTCGGCTTCGGCAAGGCCCCGCTCGATACGCTCGTCCAGCATGGCCAATCCCCCGGACGCCCGGGGATTTCCTGTCAGGAGGAGGACTCTTTGGAGTACTTCCGCTTGAACCGCTCAACCCGTCCGGCAGTATCCACAAGACGCTGCTTGCCGGTGTAGAAGGGGTGGCAGACTGCGCAGATTTCCACGCTCAAGTCGCCTACGGTGGATCGGGTTTCGATAATGTTGCCGCACGAGCACACGATCCGGGCCGGATTGTACTCGGGGTGAATGCCTTTCTTCATGGAACCATGCTCCCACGCCGTAAAGAAAACGGGCCCGAGAGGCCCGTCCAGAGAACTGGAAATATAGACCTACCGCTGGAGGGGTTCAACCTCAGGTCCTTTCCGGTCCACTCGTCGGGCCGGCATCGCCGCCCAGCCTAGCGCCAAGAGAGCCAGAATCCCCGCCACCCCAGCTCCTCCCCGAGCCGCCATGGGAGCCAGGGTCCCCCCGGGGATCACATCCGCCACCACGACCTGGCCCATGCCCTCCACCTGCCGGTGGGTGGCCGGGAGGGCCCGTCCGTCCACTCCCCAGGCGCCGGCCCGTCCCCCCACTGCACTTCGGAGGACTGGCACCCGTGTCTCCACGGCACGGAGCACGGCTGCGGCTTCGTGCTGACGACGGGCGCTCTCCAGGACCCCTCCCCCCCGCCCTGCCAGCCACCCTTCGTTCATGGGCAGAAGGAGGATCCGTGCGCCTTCCCTCCGTTGCCGGAGCCCTTCCCCCGAGAAGAGGGCTTCGAAGCAGATGAGCCCTCCCATGGTGAGTCCGTGAGAGTCCTGGAGTCGCATCCTGACGCCTTCGCCTGCCTCCTCCCGTGGCTGATGGGCGTCGCCCAGGGGGACGAAGAAGGCGCCATCTTCGGCTCCATCTCCCGACCATTCAACCGGGCGGGGGCGCGGCTCCAGGATGGGGATGAGGCGCCTCTTCTCCCGGAGAAGGGTTGCGTCGACCTCGCCGGGCCAGGCCAGGAAGAGACGATTTCGTCGAGGCCGACCCGGGATGTGGGTGGCCCCCTCAGGATCCAGGGCTCCGAAGGCGATGGGGACCTGGAGACGCTGAGCCCACCGACGAGCCAACTCCCGTTCCAAGGCCGGGGCTACCGTTCCGGTAGGCGATTCGGGCCAGAGGACGAACTCCACCTCCCCAGGAGACAATTGGGTCATGAGGGTGTCCAGTGCCCTGGGAAAGTGGGCCTCACGGGCCGGGGCGTCAGCCAGGAGGGAAGGCCCGGCTTCCAGAGAGAGGAGAGCGACCCGAATCGGTCCTTGCGCCGGATCAGGTTGAGCCGTAAGAGGAGGGCTCTCCATGACCGGCTGAAGGTCAGCGGGTGAGGCCTGGAAAAGCCCGAATGAGGCGCTGGCCATCAGGAGGAGGATCGCCCCCCCGAGCCATCCCGGCCCGGCACCGCCCGGGGCCTGCTTCCCCGCTAGCCAACACCCCAGCGCTCCTCCTGAGAAGGCCAGGACCCCGGCCACACCGGCGCTCCCCACGAGCTCGCTCACCCCCAGGAGGGCGGGCCTCTCCACCAGCGCCCCTTCAGGGCCGAGCCAGGGGAAACCCATGGTGGGCAGAGACGTGGGAGCCCATCCCAGTGCGACCCATCCGGCAGCCAACCCCAGAGGGAGGGGCAGTCTCCCCAGCGCAGCCCCCCGATGGACCAGGGCCGTCACCACCCCCACCAAGGCACCGTTCAGGGCCCAGACCAGAAGGGCGGCAGCCGATCCCATGAGGACCCCCATGAGGGGGCGGGCAGCACCGGGGAGCCAGTGCAGGAGCAGGAGGGCGTGGAGACTTCCGGTAACGACACCGGCCAGGGCCGCCTCCCGGGTGCCCTGAAACCCGGCTGGGAGACGAGCCAGGTGGAAGGCCAGGGGCGCCAGGGCGACCGGCGCCAGAATGGGGATGGGGACAGGTGGGAGGCTGAGGGTCAGGAGGAGTCCGGAAGCTGCCGGGAGCAGGATTCCCGTCTCCCGAGTCCTCACCGCGGTCCGGTGCCGTTCCCGCCGAACATGAGTTGCACGCCGGTCCGAAGCTGGAGGTACCGGAGATTCTCCAGGACCTCAAAACGTGCCTCGCCCACGAACCGGAGGCGCTCGTGGACCGGAGCCTCCACTCCGCCATGGATGTTCATCCCGGCCCGGACTGAATCCAGGAGATCCTCGATGAAGGTGTCTTCGATGGCTCGGCCACCTCCCCGGAGGATATGGGCGGTCCCACCCAGGCCAGCGTAGGTCAGGAGTCCCCCGGGAACCCGCCAGACCATGTGGGCGTCGGCGTTGAAGGCCACATCGGACCAGGAGATCTCACCCAGATCCACCGAGGTCTCCTGGCCGGTCTGCTCGAAGATGAGCTCTTCCAACTGATTCTCCAGCGTCCGGACTTCCGAGGCCTTCAAGAAGGAGGACCAGCGATTGAAGCCGGTGGTGACCCGGACGCCAGGTCCCAGGAACCCCAGATCCACCCGGGCCCCGAAGGAATTGGTGGCCTCTACCCGGTTGGGGAAGATGTACCCCACGTCAGCGGCCACTCCCCTGAACGAGAGGTTCTCATAGTCGAAGTCGGCCAACTCCTGGGCCTCGGCAGGCCGGGGAGCCAGGAGGATCAGGAGGGCGAAGAGAATGGCCAGGAGGATGACGGCGCCACCTACGATGGCCGCCACACTGAGTCCGGCACCACCCTGCGGACTGCCGTCGCTGTCCTCCAGCTCTTCTTTTCGTTTCTTCCACTCGTCAGAGAGCCCGGCCATTTCCCACCACCTTTGCCGCCTTCCGGGCGACGGACAGAGTAAGATCCAGCTCCTCTCGGCCGTGCATGATCGAGAGGAACCCTGCTTCGAAGGGAGAAGGAGCCAGGAAGACTCCCCGGTGCAGCATCTCCCGATGGAAGGCCGCGAATCGCTGGGTATCGGCCTCCTGCGCCTCTTCGAAGGACCGGACCGGTCCAGGGTGGAAGAAGACGCCCCACATGGACCCCAGCACCCGACCGGAGGCCGGGATCCCCGCCTCCGTCAGCGCCTCCAGCATTCCTTCCACGAGCTCGGTTCCGTAGGCCTCCCACTGGGGCCAGGGATCGTTCTCCTCAAGCCAGGCGAGCTGGGCATTCCCGGCCGCTGTGGCCAGGGGATTCCCCGAGAGGGTTCCGGCCTGGTAGACAGGACCCACCGGCGCCACCTGCTCCATGATCTCCCGCCGACCACCAAAGGCGCCCACCGGCAACCCTCCTCCGATGACCTTTCCCAGGGTGGTCAGGTCGGGAGTGACCCCGTAGCGCTCCTGGGCCCCTCCCCGAGCCACCCGGAAGCCGGTCATGACCTCGTCGAAGATGAGAACGGCCCCGTACTCGCTGGCCACTTCCCGAAGTCCTTCCAGAAACCCGGGCTCCGGGGGAATGAGACCGGCGTTCCCCATGACCGGCTCCAGGATGATGGCGGCGAACTCCTCTCCTCGCTCCTGGAAGAGGGATCGGACCTGATCCAGGTCATTGAAGGGAAGGAGGGCTGTATCCCGAACCGCCTCCTCCGGCACGCCAGGGGAGTTGGGGAGCCCCAGGGTGGCGACCCCTGAGCCGGCGGCCACGAGGAAAGGGTCAGCGTGGCCATGGTAGCAGCCCGTGAACTTGAGGAACCGGCTCCTCCCGGTGTACCCCCGAGCCACCCGGAGGGCGCTCATGGTGGCTTCCGTTCCCGAGTTCACCAACCGGACCATCTCCAGCCCCGGGACCATGCGGACCAGTCGCTCGGCCATCTCCACCTCGGCGGCGGTGGGGGCTCCGTAGCTGGTGCCCCGCTGGAGCTGAGCCTGGAGTGCCTCGGTGATGACGGGGTGGGCATGACCCAGGACCAGGGGGCCCCAGGACATGATGTAGTCCACGTAGCGCCGGCCCTCGGTATCCACGAGCCACGCCCCCTCCCCCCGCTCCACGAAGAAAGGGTCGCCTCCCACCGATTTGAAGGAACGAACGGGGGAGTTGACGCCTCCAGGAAGAACCTGTTGGGCCCGGGCCCAGAGTTGAGCGGTGGTGTTGGCGTCGGAGGGGGATGAACGGGCGTCGAAGGACATGATGGGCAGGCAACCTCGGGTGGCGATGGGCGTGCGTCGACTCCTGGCATCGTACCCTCTTCGACCCAGGAATTCCAGCCCTGCCAGGCGGCTCGACACCTGATGGACGGACTGGTAGCTTCCCCCTCTCACAGCAAGCTCACGTCCGACCCCCGACCTCATGGATCGAGTCAGCGTCGTCGAAGCCAACCTGGATCGCTACCTCTCGGAAGCTCAACCCGCTCCCCGTCCCCTGGCCCCGGACGCTCCTCTCCGACCAGGATCGGAGCTCACGGCCCAGCAGGCGATGGAGCTCTGGCAGGATCAGGCCACGAGCCGGAGCATCGATGTAGAGGCCCGACGCCTGAAGGCCCAGGGTCGGAGCTTCTACACCATCTCCAGCGCCGGCCACGAGCAGAACGCGGTGGTGGGGACCCAGCTTCGTCTAACCGACCCGTGCTTCCTCCACTACCGGTCCGGGGGCTTCATGATGGCCCGCTCCCGGCACGATCCGGAGGTGGACCCCATCCGGGACACCATGCTCTCCATCTGCGCCAGCAAGGACGATCCCATCAGCCAGGGTCGGCACAAGGTGTGGGGAAGCCGTCGACTCCAGGTTCCGCCCCAGACCAGCACCATCGCCTCCCACCTTCCGAAGGCGGTGGGGATGGCCTTCGCCCTGGGCCGGACTCGGCGACTGGAGCATGAGTTCGAGTACCCTGACGACGCCCTGGTCATGTGCTCCTTCGGCGACGCATCGGCCAACCACGCCACCGCCCTCTCGGGCATCAACTCGGCCCGTTACGCCCTTCGCCGAGGGAACCCAATGCCCATCCTCTTCGTCTGCGAGGACAATGGATTGGGAATCTCGGTGGAGACGCCGGCTCGCTGGATCCGGGAGAGCTACGGCGGCATGCGCTACCTCCGCTACTTCGAGGCCGACGGGGAGGTGGATGAGATCTGGAACGTGGTAGACGAGGCCATCGAGACCTGCCGGACCCGGCGCCTCCCAGTCTTCCTCCACCTCCGGACCGAGCGCCTCTGGGGCCATGCCGGCAGCGACATCGAAACGGCCTATCGGTCCCAGGAGGAGATCCGAGCCGTGGAAGCCCGGGACCCCCTCCTCCGGAATGCCTGCCGTCTGGTGGAAACGGGCGCGGCCACACCCGAGGAGTTGAAGGGGATCCTGGAAGAGGTGCGGATCCGGGTCCGAGAGGCTGGAGAAGAGGCTGCCGGCCAGGGACACCTGGCCACGCCGAAGGAGGTGATGGAACCTCTGGCCCCCTATGACGAGAGCCGGATCCGGGCATCGGCAGCGACCCCGGTGGACCCGGAGCGGCGGAGGGCGTTCTGGGGCGAGGAACTCCCGGAGGAGATCACCTCACCGGTGAAACGGACCATGGCAGCTCACCTGAGCGCGGCCCTGGCCGACGAGATGCTGAAGCGGCCCGAGATCCTGGTTTTTGGAGAGGACGTGGGACGAAAGGGCGGTGTCTACTACGTGACGGCCGGGCTTCAGAAGCGCTTCGGACAGGGGCGAGTCATCGACACCCTCCTGGACGAGACGACCATCCTGGGGGTTGCCCAGGGGGCAGGCATGGCGGGGCTCCTTCCCGTCCCCGAGATCCAGTACCTGGCCTATGTCCACAATGCCGTGGACCAGCTCCGGGGCGAAGCCGCCTCCCTCCAGTTCTTCAGCACGGGACAGTTCCAGAACCCCATGGTGGTCCGGATGGCCGGGCTGGCCTACCAGAAGGGGTTCGGGGGCCACTTCCACAACGACAATTCCATCGGGGGCCTCCGGGACATCCCCGGACTCCTCATGGCAACCCCGTCCCGGGGGGATGACGCCGTGCGGATGCTCCGGGGCTGCCTGGCCACCGCTGCCGAGTGCGGCCGGGTGGTGGTCTTCCTGGAACCCATCGCCCTCTACCACGAGAAGGACCTGCACCAGGAGGGAGATGGGGAGTGGCTCTCCGACTACCCGGCGCCCGGCCAGGTCCTCCTTCCGGGAGAAGTGAAGCTTTCGGGGGAGGGTGACCTGCTGGTCATCAGTTACGCCAATGGGTACCGGATGAGCCTGCAGGCCCAGCGGATCCTCCAGGAGGAGCACGGTCGCTCGGTCCAGGTGATGGACCTCCGGTGGCTCAACCCACTCCCCTTCGAGGCCATCCAGGAAGCTGCCCGGGGCAAGGCCGGGGTCCTGGTGGTGGACGAGTGCCGTCGGACGGGAGGTGGAATCGCCGAGGCCGTGGTGGCGGAGTTGGCCGAGTCGGGCTATCCCGGACGCCTCTCATCCGTTCGGGCCCACGATACCTTCGTTCCCCTGGGCCCGGCCGCTGACGTGGTCCTCATCGGAACCCACGACATCGTGGAGGCGGCGCTGGGGTTCTGATTGGTGGTCGCGTCGTGAGGTTCGCATGAGCTCGGTAGGCGACTCCGGGGTCGCGGCAGAGCGAGACAACCGGGGTCCGGGGAGGATCGGGGGGCGATGCGGGGTTCGTGGAGGGTCCGGAGGCAGGTCTGGCTCCGAGAAGTCTGATCGGGAAATGGGGCAGGATCGGGCGTCCCCAACCTCCTGTCCCCGCATATCTTGAGGTCATTTAACGATCCCGGCCCAACCGCCATCGGACTATTGTACCCCGTGAGCAGATGTACCCCTCGAATCCCGCAGGCCGACTTCGGTATCGCGGTCCGGGGTTGAATCGACTCGAAGGTCCCCGGCCATGAATGAGCGAGGTCAAGAATGAAACTGCGGAATATCCTGATCATCCTCGTCGTGGTGGTGGGCGTTGGCGCGTGGTGGGGGACCCAACGCTACGCCACGGCCGAAGGGAGCCTCCCTCCTCTGGAAACCACCGAAGCGAGTCGAGGTGAGGTTTCGCAACGGATCGTGGCCCACGGGAAGATCCAACCGGTCCACCGGGTGGAGGTGGGAAGTCAGGTGTCGGGGATCGTGGATGACGTCCTCGTGGACTTCAACAGCCGGGTGACCCGGGGCCAGGTCATCGCCCAGATCGATCCCTCCACCTTCGAGGCGGCCGTGGCATCAGCCGAGGCAGAGCTGGAATCGTCGGAAGCCGGCCTGGAGCTCGCCCGGCACCAATGGACACGGGTCCAGGAGCTTCGGGAGCTCCAGTTCGTCCCTCCTTCCGACGTGGATGAAGCCCGGGCCTCCTTGAGCCAGGCCGAGGCCCAGGTCCGGGTTCGCCGTCATGCCCTGGACGCAGCCCGTCGGGAGCTGGAGCGGACCTCCATCACGGCACCTGCTGACGGGATCGTCATCTCCCGGACCATCGACCCGGGCCAAACCGTGGCCGCCAGCCTGAGCGCGCCCATCCTCTTCGAGCTGGCCTCGGACCTGACCCAGATGCACATCCACGCCAACGTCTCCGAAGCCGATATCGGTGGGGTGGAGGAGGGACAGTCGGCGGTCTTCGTGGTGGACGCCCATCGGGATCGAGAGTTCACCGGCGAGGTGATCCAGGTGCGGAACGCCCCCATCGAAGAAGACAACGTGGTTCACTACGAGACCATCATCGCGGTGAGCAACCAAGAGGGTTTCCTGAAGCCGGGGATGACGGCGGAAGTATCCATCATCAGTGACGAGCGCCAGGACGTTCTTCGCGTCCGAAATACAGCCCTCCGCGCCCGTCTCCCCGACGCCATCCGACCGGAGGACCCTGAGGAGGATGGTGAGACCAACGGGCTGGTCTACCGACTGGAGAATGGCGAACTGATCCCCACACGGGTCGCCACCGGGCTGGCCGACGGGGTGTACACCGAGATCCTGGACGGCTTGAGCGAGGGTGACGTGCTGGCCGTGGGCCTGTCGCTCACCACCGACGCTGACAATGATGGGTCCCGGAGTCTCTTCTCCGGCTCCCAGGCCCAGTTCTGAGCCGGATGAGCCTGGTTCGCCTGGAAGGGATCGAGCGGACGTACAAGACGGGCCGGGTTGCGGTCCGAGCCCTCAGGGGTATCGACCTGGAGGTGGAGGAAGGGGAGTTCCTGGCCATCATGGGTCCCAGCGGATCGGGGAAGTCCACCCTGATGAACATCCTGGGATGCCTTGATCAGCCAACAGCCGGCAGCTACTACCTGAAGGGGGACGATGTCTCCCGGATCCGGAAGAACGAGCTGGCACGGGTCCGGAATGGAATGCTGGGCTTCGTCTTCCAGGCATTCCACCTTCTCCCCCGGACCTCGGCGCAGGAGAATGTGGAGCTCCCCCTTCTGTATCGAGAGGACGAACTGAGCTGGAAGGAGATCCATTCCCGGGCCCGGAAGGCTCTGGAGACGGTCGGGTTGGCCGACCGACTGGACCATACGCCCAACGAGCTCTCCGGGGGACAGAAGCAGCGGGTGGCCATCGCCCGGGCTCTGGTGACCGAGCCCAGCGTCCTCCTGGCCGACGAGCCGACGGGGAACCTGGATTCCCGGACCACTCTGGAGGTCATCGACCTGATCCAGGGATTGAATCGTCAGGGGCTCACCATCCTCATGGTGACCCACGAGGCGGAGATGGCCCGGTTCGCTGAACGGACGGTGACCCTCCGGGACGGGCTCATGGCCAGCGATCGTCGGCATGAGCCGCTGGACGCTCGGAAGGCGCTGGCGGAGTGGCGGGATGAGAGCGAGAACCAGGACGGAGCTGAGGCCCAGGACGCAGCGGTGGAAGACTCCGCCTCCTCGACGGGAGCCACCGCCCCGTCATCCCGCGATGGGACAACCGGAGACGATCCCGAGCATGTGGAGGTGACGGCATGAAGTGGAGCGCAGTCCCGTACTCGGCTCTCCGAGCGCTTCGTCGAAATACCCTTCGCACGCTCCTCACGGCCCTGGGCATCATCATCGGTGTGGGCGCCGTCATCACCATGGTGGGGTTGGGCCAGGGAGCCAGCGCTGAGGTCGAAGAGCAGGTGAATCGCCTGGGTCAGAATGTGGTCCTGGTGTTTCCTGGCGAGCGACAGCTGGGGGGCGTCAGCATTGGGGGAGGAAGCGCCAACACCCTGACGGCCGAGGACGCCATCGCCCTCCGTGACGAGATCCCGGAGGTCATTGCTGCCAGTCCGGAGGTCCGCTCCCAACGGGTGATCGTTCACGGGAATCGCAACTGGTTCACCCGCATCTACGGCCAATCCCATGACTACCTCCAGATCCGGAACTGGGCTGTGGAGGACGGTGAGATGTTCACCGAGGAGCATGTGGACCAGGCCGCCCTGGTGGCGGTGGTGGGTCAGACCATCGTGGATGAACTCTTCGAGGGCTCGGACCCCATAGGCGAGACGATTCGGGTCCGGGGCCTGCCCCTGACCATCATCGGGGTCCTTGAACGGAAGGGGATGTCGCTCATGGGGTCGGTCCAGGACGACATCGTCATCGTCCCGTATACGACTGGGTTTCAGCGGATTTCGGGTCGCAGCCACGCCATGGTGATCAACGTCCAGGTCTACAATGCCGAGTCCATGGACATCGCCCGGGCCAAGATGACGGATCTCCTCCGGGAGCGGCACCGCCTGGCCCCCTATCAGGACAACGACTTCACGATCCAGACCCAGGAGGATGTGGCTCAGATGGCCACCGAGACCTCCCGGGTCATGACCTGGCTCCTGGCCTCAATCGCTGGGATCTCCCTCTTTGTCGGGGGCGTCGGGATCATGAACGTCATGCTGGTGAGTGTGACGGAGCGGACCCGCGAGGTAGGTCTCCGCCTGGCTGTGGGTGCCCGGGGCCCCGACGTCCTCATGCAGTTCCTCATCGAGGCGGTGATCCTCTGCCTCCTGGGAGGGATTGGAGGGATCATCGTCGGGGTGGTGGGCACGGAGGTCATCGCCAGCTACGCAGGCTGGCCCGCCCTCTTCTCGGTGGAGGCCATGATGGTGGCGGTGGGGGTGTCGGCGGCTGTGGGCGTCTTCTTCGGGTTCTACCCGGCGTGGAAGGCGTCCCGCCTCGATCCCATCGTGGCGCTGCGGCGGGAGTAGGGTGGATCAACGATTCGGCCTCCAGCCAAGGTCGCAGGCCCCGGTCAATGCCCCCGGACCGGTGGAACCCTTCAAGCTCGAGCGAACCGTCAGACCACCCGCGCAACCAGGTCGTACTCCAGGACGTCTTCGATCTCCACTGTGACGATCTGACCGGGCGCGAGGGAGGCGGAGTGATGGGTCCCGGGAAGCGTGCGATCGGAAGCAGCCCGAGCATGCCCGGGATTCGCGACCTTCGCATCGCCCCGAGATCGAATCCGGGTGATCCCATCCACGTCCACGGCCTGGGTCCGGGCGTGTCCCTCAGCTGCGAATTCCGGGTCATCGCTGAGGATGCGGTCCACCAGGACCTCCTCCCTTCGGCCGATGAGCCCTTCGTTCTTCTCGAAGGAGATCATGCGCTGGACGTCCATGAGGGCTTCCAGCCGATCCC
>SL_3KL_010_SEDDRAFT_10000507_pt1 | contig 32154 bp, 29 predicted proteins | sample SodLakKL_010_SED_2_FD_10381 | JGI IMG/M metagenome (IMG submission 10381)
GTCCCCGATGCCCCTGCCACCTGGGAAGAGGTCGAGGAGACCGCCCTGAGCCTGCAGGAGGCCGGTGACGTCCGTCAGGGCATCGTCTGGCCCTCCGAGCCCGCCGACCCCTACCACAACTACCCGATCGTGACCGCCTACGGCGGCTACGTCTTCGGCATGGAGGACGACGGCACCTACGACCCGAGCGACCTCGGCATCGACAGCCCCGGCGCGCTCGAAGCGGCCAACAAGTTCGCCGAGATGATCGACACCGGCGTCATGTCCGCCGACATCTCCTACCAGCTGATGATCGACCTGTTCAGCACCGGTGACGCGGCCTTCGCGATCACCGGACCGTGGGCACTGGGCGACTTCCCCGACGTCCCGTTCGAGGTGAGCCCGATCCCGACGGTCGAGGGCGGCACCCCCGCCCCGTTCGTTGGCGTCCAGGGCTTCATGGTCAGCGCGTTCGCCGAGAACGANCTGCTCGCCCAGACCTTCCTGCTGGACTTCATGGCCACCGACGAGGCGCAGGTCGCCCTGTTCGAGGCCGGCAACCGTCCCCCGGCGCTGATCTCGGCCTTCGAGCAGGTCGCCGACGACCCGAACATCGAGGCCTTCGGTGAAGCGGGTGTCGACGGCGTCCCGATGCCGGCCATCCCGGAGATGGCCTCGGTCTGGGAGGCTTGGACCAACGCCTACACGCTGATCTACGAAGGGGACATGGAACCCGACGCGGCGTTCGAGGACGCGGCGGACCAGATCCGCGCCCTCATCAACTGATCACCACCCGCACGACCTCCAGCTAGCCTCCAGGTCATGACCACGACGCCGCCGGGCACCGACACTGAAACGTCGGTGCCCGGCGGCGTCGACGCGGCACTCCGCCGCGGTGAGCACCCGTTGAGCCGGTTCGCCGACACCCTCTTCGGGCTGTTCGTCAAGCTGCTGCTGCTCGGAGCCATCAACGCCATCGCGGTGCTGATGATCGTGCGGATCGTCACCCTCGACGGTCCCTTGTGGGCGGTCGCCTCGACCGTGACCACGACCCTCCTGCTCGACTGGATCTACCTGGGCAAGAAGAAGCTCCCCCTGAAGTACCTCATCCCGGGGACGATCTTCCTGCTGATCTTCCAGGTCTTCCCCTTCGTCTACACCTTCTACATCGCCTTCACCAACTACGGCCTGGGACAGATCCTCACCCAGGAACAGGCGATCGAGCGGATCGAGCAGATCTCGATCCGGTCGCTGCCGGACGCTCCCCGGTACGGGGCCGTGCCCTTCGCCGATGGCGACGACCTCGCCCTGTTGCTCACCAGCGAGGACGATCGGGTCTACCTCGGCACCCCCGACGATGGGTTGGTCCCCGTCGAGGAGCTCGACGTCACCGAGGTCGACGACCGGATCGTCGAGATCGGCGGCTACGAGCGCCTGAGCCTCGGGGCAGCACAGGACCGCATCGATGCGTTCACCGAACTGCGCATCCCGGTGCCCGACGGGGAGATCGAGCTGGTCTCGCTCTCCGCGGCGACCCAGAGGGAGCAGACCCGCTTCTACGACCCGGAGACGGACCAGCTCGTCGACGAGGCGACCGGCGACGTCTTCGTCGCCTCCGAACGGGGGCGGTTCGTCAACATCGATGATCCGACCCAGTCCCTGAGTCCCGGGTGGCGGGTGGTGGTCGGCACCGAGAACTTCGTGCGTGCCTTCACCACCGAAGCGATCCGGGGCCCCTTCGCCAGGGTGCTGGTCTGGACCTATGCCTTCGCGTTCCTGTCGACCTTCGCCACCTTCGCGCTGGGCCTGCTGCTCGCGATCACCATGAACGATGCACGGCTCAAGGGTCGGCGCTTCTACCGGCTCGCGATGATCATCCCCTACGCCCTGCCCACGTTCATGACCGCGTTGATCTGGCGTGGGATGATGAACCGTAGCTTCGGGGTGATCAACGACATGCTCGGGGTCGCGGTCCCCTGGCTCAACGATCCCAACTGGGCCAAGTTCTCGGTGGTCCTGGTCAACCTGTGGTTCGGGTTCCCCTACATGTTCCTGATCTGCACGGCCGCGCTGCAGTCGATCCCCTCGGACGTCTACGAAGCCGCATCCGTCGATGGGGCCTCGGGTTGGCAACGCTTCCGAGGGATCACCCTGCCGCTGCTGCTGGTCGCCACCGCTCCCGTGCTGGTCGCCACCTTCGCGTTCAACTTCAACAACTTCAACGTCATCTACCTGCTCACCGGTGGGAACCCACCCATAGCGGGCGCAGCCACGCCCGCTGGGCACACCGACATCCTGATCACCTACACCTACCGGATCGCCTTCGAGAGCGGCGGTGGGCAGGACTACGGCATGGGTGCGACCATCGCGGTGCTCACCTTCGTGCTCGTCGCGGCGATGGCGGCACTCAGCTTCCGATGGATCCGACCGCTCGAGGAGATCAACGAATGAGCAGCCAGTCCTCCACGAGCGCGACGGGTGCGGCGGACAGGTCCGCGCCGGCCGCCGTGCCTCGCGGGGGCGAGCCGCCGTGGCATGCCCGCCCGCTGCGGTGGGCGCGGCAGGTGGGGTGGCGCTACCTCGTCGTGCTGGCGGCGCTGTTCTTCGCGCTGTTCCCGGCGGTGTGGGTGATGTCCGCGGCGTTCAACCCGACCGGCAGCATCGCGGCACAACGCCTGATCCCCGATCCGGTCAGCACGATCAACTTCGACATCCTGTTCGCGACCAACTTCTGGCGCTGGTTCGCGAACTCGATGATCGTCGCCGGGGTGACCTCCATCGGGTCGGTGTTCCTGTGCGCCTTGGCCGCCTACGTCTACAGCCGGATGCGTTTCACCGGACGGCGCCTGACCCTGCTCTCGCTGCTGCTGTTGCAGATGCTCCCGCAGTTCCTGGCCATCATCGCGATCTTCCTGCTGATGATCGGGATCGGCCGCTTCTTCCCGGAGGTCGGCCTCAACACCCTGGCCGGGCTGATCGCGATCTACCTGGGGGGCGCGCTGGGGCTCAACACCTGGTTGATGAAGGGGTTCTTCGACACGATCCCCCACGACCTCGACGAGTCCGCCAAGATCGACGGGGCGAGCCACGCGCAGGTGTTCTTCACGATGATCCTGCCGCTGGCGGCCCCGATCCTCGCGGTGGTCACCCTGCTGTCCTTCATCGTCGCGATCAACGACTTCATCGTGCAGAGCGTGCTGTTGACCGACGATCGACAGTTCACCCTCGCGGTCGGCCTGTTCCGGTTCATCGCCGAGGACTACGGCGCCCGCTGGGGTCCGTTCGCCGCCGGTGCCCTGATCGCCGGAGTGCCGATCGTCATGCTCTTCCTGTTCCTGCAGCGCTACCTGACCTCCGGACTGATCCAGGGTGCGGTCAAGGGCTGAGCTCGCAGGCGCTGCACCGCCACTCAGAGCCCGACCACCGCGCCCTCGCAGCGCGGATCCGAGCCAGCGGCGTACCCGACATCGGTGACCTCGATCGCGTGGGCGTGGCCAACGCCGTGGTCGTAGGCGTCGAGGAAGGCGACCTCGTGCCCTCGCGCGATCAACGCATCGGCCAGGTCGCCCGCCCGTGACTCGATCCGCAGGGTGCCGTCGGCGGGGTCGACGACCCAGCGAGGAGCCTCGATCGCGCGTTGGGCGTCGACCCCGCGGTCGACGAGGTGGCCCAGCAGNTGCACGTGGATCTGTGGCTGCCCGTCCCCGCCCNTCGTGCCCAGGACCAGCCACGGCCGTCCGTCGCGCANCACCATCGCCGGGATCAGGGTGTGCATNGGCCGCTTCCCCGGAGCGATGACGTTGGGGTCGNCNGGGTCGAGGCTGAAGTGNGCNCCACGGTCNTGCAGCCCGATCCCGGTCCCGGGAACGACCACCCCGGAGCCGAACCCGACGAAGTTCGACTGGATCAGGCTGACCAGCAACCCGTCGCGATCCGCCGCGCACAGGTACGCCGTGCCGCCCGGAGCCGGCCGCGATGGTGGCCAGTCCGCAGCGCGGTCGAGCGCGATCCCCTTCGCCATGGCCTGCAACCGTNCNGGCGCGAGCAGCTGCTCCGCGGGGACCGGCATCGCGGGACCGTCCGCGAGGTACTGCTGACGGTCGGCCATCGCCGCACGCACCGCTTCCACCTGGACGTGGGCGGCGAGCTGCGGCTCCGAGGGCAGCGGCCCCAGAGCATCGAGGATCCCCAGTGCGGTCAACGCCGTGAGCCCCTGGGTCGGCGGGGGCAGCTCCAGCACCTCGGCATCGCGGTAGCTGCCGCGGAGCGGCTCGACCTCCTCCACCTCGTGGCCAGCCAGGTCGTCCTGGGTCATCGTCGAGCCGCGCCGTTGGAGCTCCTCGACGATCGCGGCGCCGATCTCGCCGTGGTACAGCGCGTCCGGCCCGTCGTCGGCCAGCACCTTCAGCGTCGCGGCGAGGTCGGTCTGCACGAAACGCTCCCCCGCACGCATCTGCCCGTAGTGCTCCTCCCAGCCGGGCTGTCCCGCGAACCGCGCCCGCGCTCGAGCGGTGAACCCGGCGCCGTGGGGTGAGACGGGGAACCCCTCCACTGCGAGTCGATGGGCCGACTGGGCCAGGTCACCGAAGCTGCGACTGCCCCAGCGCTCCAGCAGGTGGTGCCAGCCAGCGGCGGCACCGGGCACGGTCACCGGCAACGCACCGAACATGGGCATGCCGGCGGTGCCGGGGAAGGACACCTCGGCGTCGCCGTGCCCGGCATCGATCGCCTCCCGGATGGCCTCCGGTGTGGCACCACCTGGCGCCGCACCGGCCGACAGGACCCCGGTCGCCTCGCCGTCCCACACGATCGCCAGGAGATCGCCGCCCACACCGCAGTAGTACGGGGTGACCACGCTGAGCACGAGGTTGGCCGCGACCGCGGCATCGACGGCGTTGCCGCCGGAGGCCAGGACGGCCTGTCCCGCACTGGAGGCCAGGTGGTGTGGGCTGGCGACGCAGCCGTCGGGGAACCAGTGGGACATCAGCACCTCGTTGGTCGCGTGTGTCGACCGTAGCGCCGAAGGTGGGTCGCGAGCCCTACCCTGCTCACCCGGCGGGTGTGCCGGAACCGGTAGACGGAGGGGCCTTAAAAGCCCTGGGACCTCGTGTCCGTGTGGGTTCGAATCCCACCACCCGCACCGCGTGGGTGCTCGCCACGAGTGCCCTCCGCCCGCTCCCGCCTGCGCAGCCGCTGACACCCCGCTCCTCGGTCGCATCTCGACCGGTGGGTCAACCGCGATCCACGCCGCGCTCGAGGTCCTCCGCTTGATCCGGTGTCCCCGCGTCGCTGTTGCGATCCTCCGCGGTCAGGCGCACGAGCGGGCCGTCCGCGAACAACGAGCGGGACGCGGGGGCGACGCCGCTCGCCTCCCACGCGGGTTCCGGGAGGCCGACGTCCGCGAGGTAGAGGTCGCCGAGGTAGGGCTGGACGACCGGTTCGGTCAGCGCCACCGTGGGGCGTCCGAGGGCCACCGTGACATCCGCGGTCACGCAGGTACCACCGAGTCCGACGTCGGGCGAGACCCCGCTCGGCAGGTCGAGCGACACCACCAGCACATCGAACCGGCGTAGCCACGAGGCTGCCGCTCCGGGCAACCGACGCAACGGTGGCTCCCCGCCGATGCCGAGCATCGCGTCGATCACGACCTCGCCGGGATGTTCCACGTCGCTCCAGTCGTCCCCATCGACCGGGTTCACCGGGATCCCTGACTCCACCAGGGAACGCAGCTGTCCCGGGAGCCGGACGGAGCCGACCTGCAGGACCCGGACGTCGGCTCCCGCGACGGCGAGGAGCCGAGCGGCGGCCAGCCCACCTGCACCGTTGCTCGACGGGCCGGCGAGGACCGTGACCGTGGCTCCGGTGGACCGCCTGCCCAGCAGCCGACGCACCGAGTGGGTCAGCGCACGTCCGGCGTGCTCGGCTCGGACCGCGGCGTCGATCCCGCGCCGATCGCCCCAACGCCGGGTCGCCCGCATCTGCTCGGCCGTGACGTGGGGGACCTCGCGCTGCGGGGTCGCCGGCAGCTCGCCCTCCAGCCGTGGGCGACGCTGCCAGGGCGGCGCGGTCTCCCATGGCCGTACCGCGAGGCGCTCACCCAGCTCAGCGGGGTCGAGGCCGTCGTTCCACCCGTGGACCGCCACGTCCAGCAGGGTCGACATGACCACGGCCGTCGCGCCCCAGAGCAGGTCCTCGTCGAGCTGCCAGGCCCAGGACGACGCACCGGAGGACATCGGTGCATGACGCCAGCGGTCCCGGTCGAGCAGGCGCGCGACGGGCACCCGGAGCACCTCGTCGACCTCCCAGGGGTTCTCGGCCAACCCATGGGGCGCCTTCCAGCGCGCCAGCACGGGGACGACCCAGAACCGTGACGGAGGGATGTAGAACCGCGGGCCGGCGCCGATCACCTCGACGGTGTCGGCACGCAGCCCCACCTCCTCCTGAGCTTCGCGCAGAGCGGCCTCTTCGACGGTCTCGCCGGGGTCCAGGCGCCCGCCGGGGAACGAGACCTGCCCGGGGTGGGATCGCAGGTCCCGCCGACGCCGGGTCAACACGACCCGTGGGCCCTGCGGCGTGTCCTCCAGCAGCACCAACACCGCGCCGACCCGGGCATGCTCCGGGGCGGTGCGCGCCTCCCGAGGCACCTGCTCGAGGGCGTCGGAGAGACGCGACCAGAAGCCCTCGGGCTCCAACCTGTCGTCCACACGTGCCTCCGGGGTGAAGGGACGCCGACGCTAGCGCTGACCACGCGCCTCACGACCCTTCCGGGGGGTTCTCCTCGGGGGTGCTGAGGGGGAACAGGTGGATCTGCAGGGCGGTACGCACGCTGCCCTCCGGTGGTTGTCCCTCCGGTGGCTGGCGGCCGCTGAGCGGCTTGATGAGCTGTTCCGCGGTCCGGAGCAGCTCGTCACGGAGCTCGGCGAGCTCCTCATGGGTGGCGTAGAACGTCGCCCTGCTGCTGGCGGACGCCGATCTCCATGCCGGACCCCACGCCTCGGCGGATCGGTACCACGTCTCGATCTGTCGCGCGTGACCTCGCCACAGCTCCCCGGCGGCGATCCGCAGGTGCGCCATCGCCTCGGGGTCGTCCTCCATCTTGTCGGCCTCGAGGTTGTAGCTGCGCGCGCGCCAGTACCGGTCCCGCCGGTTGCCGCGGCCGGGCTCCTCTTCGATGAACCCGTGCTTGGCCAGCAAGCGGAGGTGGTAGCTGGTCGTGCCGCTGCTCTCGCCGACCCGCTCGGCCAGCTGGGAGGCGGTCGCGGCGCCGTGATCCGACAGCAGGTCGTACATGCGCACCCGCAGGGGGTGGGCCAGCGCCTTCAGCGCGGAGGGATCCACCGACATGGGCGCGCTCTCGCCGCCCTCCTCGGTGTCCCCGGCACCCTGTGCCGACCCCTCCGCATCCGCCGGGCCGGGTACCGCAGCACCCTCCTCGGGCACCGCGGTGTCCCCTCCTGCGGCCGGACCGGATCCGCTGATCGTGCGCTCAACGTCCTCCCTGCCTGCCGGGGCGCGCGTGGCGCCCCTGCGGTCTGCATCCCCTGGATCGCCCGGCAACCCCGGTTCCTCGGCGTTCTGAGGGCTCTCCTCGGTCTCGCGCGGCATCACGTCCTCCTCAGATCGCAGAACATCGTTTGCAAAGAGACCTCTGCAGTAGTATCTTCGCAGAAGTTCCTCTGCAATATACCACGACCCCCAGGAGGTGGTCAGGATGTTCACCGAGAGCCTGCTCCGCACCGAGGCCCAGTACCGCACCGAGCGGGCCGTCGCACGTCGTCCCCGCCGCCGCGGCGAGCGGACCACCGCACGTCGTCCCCGCCGCCCGCTGGTCAGCACCTCGGCCACGGGCGCGGGACTGGCCATCCCGCAGCCCGCCCGGTGATGGGTGCGGTTGCACCGGCACGCCGGCTCTGCCCTGAGGGGACGCCGGCCCAGACCGCCACCGGACCAGCACCGGGATGCGCTGCCATGACCAGCGCTGGCAACGACACCGATCGCGCCTGACCCCAAGGAGACAGGGATGACCCAGCTCGGCCCCTCGTACCGGCGACTGTGGTCCGCGTCGACGAGCTCCAACCTCGGCGACGGCATCCTGATGGTCGGCGCGCCCCTCGTGGTCGTGCAGATCACCCGGGAGCCGACGTGGGTCGCCGGCGTGCAGGTCGCCGCCACGCTGCCGTGGCTGCTGCTGGCGCTGCACGTCGGAGCCCTCGCCGACCGCCGGGACCGGCGCTGGCTGATGGTCACCGCGGCCCTGCTCCGCGCGGGTGCCCTCCTCGCGGTCGGAACCGCGGCGGCCATCGGGTGGCTGCCGCTGCCCGCGCTGTACCTGGCGGTGCTCGCGTTCGGGATCGGCGAGGTGCTGTTCGACACGACCTCGCAGTCGCTGGTACCGGACCTGGTCACACCGGAGCAACTCGGCACCGCGAACGGGCGCCTGATCGGCGCGCAGACCGTGATGAACAACTTCGTCGGCGCACCGCTCGCCGGGATCCTGGTGACCGTGGCGACGGCCAGCGTCTTCCTCGGGCCGGCGGTGCTCTACCTCGCCGCTGCGCTGCTGCTCGTCCGCCTGCCGGGCAACCACCGGCCCGCGGAACGGCCTCCGGCGAAGCTGCGACAGGACATCGCAGAGGGGCTGCGCTACCTCCGCGACCAGCGCGCGCTGCGTTCGATCGCGGGGATCGCGGGGATCTTCAACCTCGCCAACACCGCCTACTTCAGCGTGTTCGTGCTGTTCGCCGTCGGGGAGGGGTCGGCGATGGGCCTGCCCCCCGCCGCCTACGGACTGTTGGGCGCGACGGTCGCCGCCGGCAGCATCCTCGGATCCCTCCTGGCCGGACGCATCGAGGACCGCCTCGGACCGCGGCGCGCCCTGCTCGGCGGCATGCTGACCGTCTCCACCCTGATGGTGGTCCCCGTGGTCACCGCCAACGTCGCCGTGATCGGCGGGATGGCCGCGACCCTCGGCCTCGTGTCGGTCGTGGTGAACGTCGTCAGCGTCTCCAGCCGCCAGCGGGTGACACCTCCGGCACTGCTCGGCCGCGTCAACTCCGCCTTCCGGCTCGTCGCGGCCGGCAGCATGCCCCTCGGCGCCCTCCTCGGCGGGCTCGTCGCCAGCGTCCTGGGACTGCGGGCCCTGTTCATCTGCGCCGTCGTCATGCAGGTGCTCGGGGTCATCGCCCTCCACCGCCCCATCACCGACGCCGCCCTGCAGCCCGAGCCAGCACCGGCGCGCGCGACCACCTAGGCGAGCGAGGCGATCATCCCATCGAGGTTGTCGGCCTCGCTGACCACCACACCGTCGAACCCGAAGCGGTCGACGACGCTCTCGAGGACCAGCGCTCCCCCGTGGATCACGTCCTCGCGGCCGGGTTGCATCGGACCGAGCCCCGCCCGTTGCGCTGCGGTCGCCGACGCCAGCCGCGCGCTCAGCTGCCGCAGGGGCGCGGCGGGCACGTGGCAGCCGTGGATGCGTGACTCCTCGTAGGTCGCGAGACCGAGGTGCAGCGCACCGATCGTCGTCGCGGTACCGGCGACACCGACCAGCGCAGCGGCCCGGGCAAGGTCGGTGCCTTGCTCAGCGAGGACGTGGTCGGCGTGGTCGAGTTGCTCCTCGATCAGGAGCCGGACCGCAGCCACCTGCTCGGGCGTCGGCGGATCGTCGGCGAGGTGGCGTTCGGTGACCCGGACGCACCCGAGCTGCAGGGAGACGCTGGCGACGGGCGCTCCCTCACCATCTCCGACGATCAGCTCCGTCGAGCCTCCGCCGATGTCGATCACCGCGGTGGGGCTCGCCACGTCGACGGCCCGAGCGGCACCGGCGAAGGCCAGGGCCGCCTCCTCCTCGCCGGTGATCACCTCGGCTTCGATGCCGGCGATGTCCCGCACGCCCGCGAAGAAGCGGTCCCGGTCGGCGGCGTCGCGCACGGCCGAGGTCGCGACGATCCGGACGCGGTCGGTGACCCCGTGCCGCCGCCACACGTCGCGGTAGCGGGCGATCGTCTCCAGCGACCGGGCGAGGGCAGCATCGTCGAGGTGGCCGTTCGCATCCACACCCGCCGAGAGCCGGGTGATGGTCATCTCCCGGGTGAGCCGACGGCCGTCACCGTCGGCGACGAGCAGCCGGATCGAGTTCGAGCCGACGTCGACGGCCGCCCGTGGGCTGTTCACGCCGTCCCGCTCCAGGCCTGCACATCCTCCTCGGTCACGCACGGCGCGGGGCACGGCGCCGGGGTCGCGTGCTCCACCGTCCACGCCCCCACCGGGTTGTCGCCGGTGGCCAGATGGTGTGCCGCGTGGACGTGGAGGCACTTGATGTGGCGCGGCATGCCGCCGACGCCGGGGTTGCCGGGCAACGGCTCGCCGAGCCGTTCACGGAAGGCGAGGTAGCGTTCGTGGCTGGCGGCGTACTCGGAAGCGAAGCCGGGCTCGTCCTCCAGACGCTGGTTGAGGCCGACCATCGCCTGGTCCGCCTCCAATCGGCCGACCTGCGACCGCATGACCGGACACGACAGCCAGAAGGTGGTCGGGAACGGGGTGCCGTCCTCCAGGCGCGGATCGACCCGCACCACGGTCGGCAACCCGAACCCGCAGGTGTGCACGACGGCCGGAGCTCCACGCGCCGGCCGACCGAGCTGGGCGGACACGATCGCACGCCCTCGCTCGTCCACGGGCGGCGCGGCAGCCGCGGCGTCGTAGGACGCGTGCGGATCGACAACGACGGCATCGTCGAGCGGGCCGAGCTGGTGATCGCGGGAGGTCACCCGCGACCCCTCGCGAGGGTCACACCCGTCCACGCCTCTGGCGGCGCGCCTCACCCTGGATCATCTGCGACTTGTGCATGAAGCGCCGCAGCCGCTTGTTGAAGTCCTTGTCGAGCTTGGACCGCAGGTTCGGCATCTCCTCGTCCTGCCAATCCGGGTCCGCTCGCTTGATCGAGAGATCGACCTTGCCGTCCTCCTTGATGTCGAGGACCTTGACATCGATCTCGTCGCCTTCGGCCAGGTAGGCGTAGATGTTCTCGACGAAGTCCGCGTCGACCTCGGAGACGTGGACGAGGCCGGTAGCCACCTCGCCGTCCTCCAGGGTCACCTCGACGAACGCGCCGTACTCCTCGAGCCGGACGACCTTGCCCTTGACGATCTGTCCTTGCAGTTCGATCAACTCCTCTCGGGACCACGTGCCCGCGCCTGCACGTCGATCCGTGGTCGGTGCCGCACCGGGGTGCTGGCAGCTGGAAGGACCCGCGTTCGATGACCGCTCGGAACCCGCCGAGCGCGAGCGCGCGCAACTCGCGCGTGCGGGGCTGGAGGGTCGAGAGGTCGCGCGCGGGGCGCGAGCGGGCGACGAGCCCGCTTCACGTGACAAGGTACGGCGCCGTGGGGCGCACGGCAAGGCCATCGAGTGGCCGTCCGGGCCTGCTACCGGGATCCCGTCGTCGTCGACGTGGACCGTCAGCCGCCGAACAGCGACTGCAGCGAGCTCCACGCGCGCTCGTACCACTCCGCCGGGGTCGGCTCCGGGCCGTCGCGGGGCTGGGTGATCCGCGGACGGACCACCTCGGGGGGCACCAGGGCGTACGGCACCTCGCCGGGGCGGATGAACCCCTGCTGTTCGCGGGCGAGCAGCTCGATCGTCTCGTCGTCCTGGAGCGCGTCGACACGCGCCGCCAGTCGCTCGTTCTCCGACTCGAGCACCTCGGCCTTCAGCTCGAGCACCTCGACGCGTGAGCGGTGGTCGAGGTAGCTCTGCGCGGGTCCCGAGAGCAGCACGACGGCCAGGGCGAGCACCCCGAGCAGCGCCACGACGTAGGGCTTGTCCCCACTGACCGCGGCCTTGGCAGCGCGCCCAACGGGAGCGAGCACCCGGCCGATCGCGCCGGACACCGTGGCCAGCGGTCTGGCGAGCCAGCCACCACGTGCACCGCCGGCACGGCGCGGACGACGCGAAGGGCGTCGTCGCTTCGTTGCGGTCGAGGCGGCCATGGGCGGGTCAGCTCCCGCGCGCGAAGGCGGCGACGCCTGCGTAACGCGCGGCGCCCGCCAGCTCCTCCTCGATGCGGAGCAGCTGGTTGTACTTGGCGACGCGGTCCGAACGTGCCGGCGCCCCGGTCTTGATCTGGCCGGCGTTGGTCGCCACGGCGATGTCGGCGATCGTGGCGTCCTCGGTCTCGCCCGAGCGGTGGCTGATCATGGTCGTCCAGTTCGCCCGCTGCGCGAGCGAGACCGCATCGAGGGTCTCGGTCAACGACCCGATCTGGTTGACCTTCACCAGCACGCTGTTCGCGGCGCGCTCGTCGATCCCGCGCTGCACGAAGGCCGGGTTGGTCACGAGTAGGTCGTCGCCGACGATCTGTACCCGGTCCCCGATCCGCTCGGTCAGCCGAGCGAAGCCGCCCCAGTCGGACTCGTCGAGCCCGTCCTCGATCGACACGATCGGGTAGCGGTCCACGAGGTCGGCCCAGAGCTCGACCATCTCCTCCGACGAGCACACCCGGCCATCCCCGTCGAGGTGGTAGGCCCCATCGCGGTAGAACTCGCTGGCCGCCGGATCGAGCGCGATCGCGAGGTCGTCACCGGGCCGGTAGCCCGCTGCCTCGATGCCCTCGATGAGCAGGTCCAGCGCCTCGGCGTTGGAGCCCAGGTCGGGCGCGAACCCACCCTCGTCGCCGAGGCCGGTCGACAACCCACGCTGCTTCAGCACCGTCTTGAGGTGGTGGTAGGTCTCCGCGCCCATCCGCAGCGCCTCGCGGAAGCTCGCGGCGCCGACGGGGGCGATCATGAACTCCTGGAAGTCCACGTTCGAGTCGGCGTGACTGCCGCCGTTCAGCACGTTCATACACGGCACGGGGAGCAGGTGGGCGTTGGGGCCCCCGAGGTAGGCGTACAGGGGCAGACCCGACGCGATGGCTGCGGCCTTGGCGACGGCCAGCGAGACCCCGAGGATCGCGTTGGCGCCGAGGTTGGCCTTGTTGTCCGTACCGTCGAGGTCGCGCAACAGCTGATCGATCTCACGCTGCCGGGTCGCGTCCTGTCCGAGCAGCGCGGGCGCGACCGTCTCGTGCACGTTGGCGACCGCCTGGGTGACCCCCTTGCCGAGGTAGCGGTCCGGATCGTCGTCGCGCAGTTCGACCGCTTCGTGCTCGCCGGTCGAGGCCCCGGAGGGCACGCCGGCGCGCCCGAGCGAGCCATCGAGCAGCCCGACCTCGACCTCGACCGTCGGGTTGCCACGGCTGTCCAGGATCTCGCGTGCCCGCACCAGTTCGATGGTGGTGACGTCCATATCGCTTCCTCATGGTCGAGCACGGACGGCCCGAGAGCCAACGATCACACCCAGCGGTTCGCGCGTGACCATACGGCACAACCGTGCGCACTGGCAACATCTACCACATCGGCAACACGCGGCCGAGGCTTCAGTCGGGCAGCCGCCAGACCTGGCGGACGACCGCGGCGACGACCGCTCCGAACAGGCCACCGACGAGCGCCCCGCGGAGGCGGTGGCGCAGGAGCAGGGCTCCCACCACCCCGCCGACGAGGCCGCCGGCGGCCACGACGACCGCGTCGATCGGCAACGACCGGTGGTCGTGGTCCCAGCCGGCGATCTCCGCGGCGCTCACCCCACGGTCCCAGCCCTCGAGGACATCGCTCGCGTGGTCACGGACCTCGTCCGGCCGAAGATCCGGCGGGCGGACGCTGCCCGAACCGCCCTCGGTGGGCTCCGAGATCGCAGCGTCGGCGGACGGCGCGGATGCCGCACCTGCGACCGGCGCGGATGCCGCGTCGAACAGCTCCGAGGTGAGCGTCGCCTGACAACCTGGACACGGTTGTGCTCCCTCGGCGAGACCCTCGACGAGGGCGTTCTTCAGGAACCGGCCACAGTAGGGGCACTGCTTCGGGGGCACCCATCCTCCAAGCTCAGGATCGTGCCGCCAGCGTAGTCCGCGCTCCGCGGGTACGTACATGGCTCACCCGTCCCCGTCGGCCACCTCCGCCCACAGGGCAACGCGCTCGTCGGGGTCGAGCTCGTGCGGGTCGATGCCACGTTCGCCGGCGGTGCGGACCACGAGTTCGGCGTGCTCGCGGAACCGCCTCGCCGCCGATCGTGCCGCCGACTCGGGATCCACACCCAGCTCGCGTGCGACGAGCACCGTCGACTCCAGCAACGTCCCGATGGCGGACTCGACATCGCTCTGTTCGGTGAGCCGCTCCGCCTCCTCCCGCAGGGTCGAGGTGGCGTCGGGAGCGTGGGCGAGGCCGTGCTTAGCGGCCTTGCGTTGGAGGTTCTCGAGCAGCATGAGCCCGGCCATCACCTGCGGAACGCCGTCGAAGGGGCCGGTGCGCGACTTCTCCTCCGCCTTGAGCTGATCCCAGCTGACCTGGACGTCCTCGGCGGTCTCCGCGGCGCCGTCGGCGAACACGTGCGGATGGCGACGCACGAGCTTGTCCGCGATGCCGCGGGCGACGTCGTCCACACCGAAGGCGTCCCGATCACGAGCCACCTGTGCGTGGAAGACGATCTGGAGCAGGACATCACCGAGCTCCTCGGCGATATCGACGTCGTCGCCACCCTCGATGGCCTCGACGAGCTCGTAGGCCTCCTCGAGGAGGTAGCCGAGCAGGGACGCGTGGTCCTGCTGCAGGTCCCACGGGCAGCCGTGCTCCGGATCGCGCAGACGTCGCATGACCTCGACCAGCCGGAGCAGCTCCGTGCCTTCGGGATGGGGGGCGAGGAAGACCAGCTCGATCCGCAGGTCGCGTTCGGCGGCCATCCCTGCGAGCGCGGGCGGCAGGCCCTCGTCCTCCGGGCCGAGGAGGTAGACCGGGACCTCGCCGGCCACGGCACGATCGACGAGCGCCTTCGCGTAGCGGCGATCCTCCGGCGCTCCGGGCCGGGTCAGGTCGAGATCGCCCCGGTCCAACGTCGCCGGCGTCAGCTCGACCAGGTCGAGACCCGCCATGTAGAGGTGCGGTGCGCTCGGGTGCGCGTCGCGATCACGCAGCAGCACCTCGTCGGCGGCCCCGAGGGCGTCCCATGCCTGGAACGGCAACAGACCGGGGAGCGCGTCGGAGGTCTCGACCAGCACGACACGCGGATCGTCGTCGCCTGCCTCGCTCACTCGTCCCCGCCGACCTGTTCGCCACGCTCGACCTCCCCCGTCTCCGGGTTCCAGACGCCGAAGCGGTCGGAGACCTGGACGTCGGCGGCCGCGAACCGATCCTCGAGCAGCTGGTTGAGCAGCTGGTTGGCCTGCTGCTGCCGCTGTTCAGGCGCCAGGTCCTCGGCGGCGATCGACTCCTCGCCGGTCACCTCGATGATGTGGAACCCGAAGTCGGTGGCGATAGGACCGACGACCTCACCGATCTCGGAGGTCCAGACGGCCTCGTCGAAGGGGCCGACGTAGGCGCCGACCGGGGCCGAGCCGAGGTCGCCACCCTGAGCGGCGCTGCCCGGGTCGATGGACCACTCCTCCGCGAGCTCGGCGAAGTCCGCACCACCGGCGAGCTCCTGGAGGACGGTCTGCGCCTCCTCCTCGGTCTCGACCAGGATGTGCCGCGCCTCGCGGGCCTCGGCCGGCTCGATGTCGTCGGCCAGCAGCTCCCGGAGCGCGTCGACCCGCAGCTGCGTTGGCAGCAGCACGTCGCGGTAGAGGCTGACCGACAGCTGCTGCTGGGCCAGCGCGTCCGCGAGCTCATCCTCGCCGCCGACGCTGTCGATGTCCGCCTGGTAGCGCGCCTCGAGGTCCGCCTCGTCGGGCTCGACGCCCCGTTCGGTGGCGATGTCCTCGATCACCGAGGCCTGGATCAACAGGGCGAGGACCTGCCGCTGCAGGGGTTCGACGAGGTCGGCACGCTCGTCGGTGTCCAGCCCGTCGAGCGCACCGGCGTGGTTGAGGGCGTCACGGACCGGCTCCTCGACCTCGTCCCGGGAGATCGACCGGTCATCGACGGACGCGGCCTCCGCATGATCGTTGGCCGCGTCGGGACCACAGGCACCGAGCAGGAGCGTGAGCCCCGCCACGGCGGCGACGAGGTAGCGGCTGGCGAAGCGCACGGACGACTCCAAGATGTGGCTACAGAGGGATGTGGCTACAGAGGGATGTGGCTACAGAGGGATGTGGCTACAGGCGATGTTGCTACACGGGATGTTGCTGCAGAGGGCGCGCACGCGGACCGGCTTGGACGGATCCGTCAACGGGTTCGGGAGCGATCGCGAGCCATCGCGACGCCCACAGTCTAACCCCTGGCAGGAGCCGCGAGGACGGGCGAGGCGGCGTCGCAGCGCCCGGTTCGCTCGTTCCGAGAACGGGCCCTAGGATGGTCCCATGAACGACCTCCTCCACGACACCGTCGACGAGCAGCTGCGCCGGACGCGGCAGCGTTACACCCGTGGGCGCCGCCAGTTGGTCGAACTGCTCGAACACGCCGGGCGCCCGGTCACGATCCCGGAGCTGCTCGAGCTCGGTGCCGGCCAGTCGCAGAGCTCGCTGTACCGCAACCTCGCGATCCTCGAGCAGTGCGGCACCGTCCACCGGATGATCTCCACGGACGACATCTCGAGGTACGAGCTCGCCGAGGAGCTCTCCGAGCATCACCACCACCTCGTGTGCTCGATCTGTGGACGGCTGGAGGACGTCGTGCTGCCNCCACAGATCGAGCGGGCGCTGTCCCGCGCCGCCGACGAAGCCAAGGAGCAGCGCGACTTCGAGGTGGATTCCCACCGCCTGGAGCTGGTCGGCACCTGCCCCGAGTGCGCTTGAGCGCCGGCGGCACCTGAGCGCGCCGCGCGCGGCGCCACCACCTGTCGGGCCGCGCGACGCGACGGTCAGCGCGCCGGCGCCGGCTCCGCCTCCGCGCGACGGTCACGGATCTGGCGCACCGCTCCTATCCCCTCCTTGACGGTGAGCACGAGGAAGAAGGCCAGCACGGTCAGCCCCGCGATCGTCGCGCCGCCGGCGGTGCCGACGTGGAAGCTGATCAGGAGCCCGATCAGCACGCAGGCGAACCCGATCAGCATCGCCACCCCCATCATCACCGGGACACGACGCGCGATCAGTGCCGCCGTCGCAGGCGGTGCGACGAGGAACGCGAAGACCAGCAGCGTCCCGACGGTGCGGAACGAGCTGACCACGACCAACGCGATCAGCCCCAACATCGCGAGGTGCGCGAGTACCGGGCGCAGCCCGAGCACCTGGGCCTTCGCGCGGCTGAAGGACAGGACCAGGAAGGGCCGGTACAGCGCTGCGGTGAGCACCGCCGTGGCCAGCGTGGCGATCGCCAGCGTCCGGATGTTCCCACGCGTCACGCCGAGGGGCTCGCCGAACAGGATCGTGGTCAGGTCGCCCGCATAGGCACCGCCCATCGAGATGATGGCGACCCCGGCGGCGAGCATCCCGACGAACAGCAGGCCGATGGCCGTGTCCTCACCGAGCCGGCTGCGGGCACTCGCGATCGAGACCCCGATGATCATCACGACCGCGCTCACCGCACCACCGAGCATCAGGCTCCCACCCAGGATGTACGCCACGGCGATGCCCGGCAGCACGCCGTGCGCCAGCGCGTCGCCCATGAACGCCATGCCGCGCATCACGACCCAGGTGCCGATGAGCGAGCTCGCGATCACCGTCAGGAGGCCCGCGTAGAGGGCGTTGCGCATGAAGGCGAACGCGAAGGGCTCCGTGATGAGCTCCAGCATCACTGCACCTTCCGCTCGCCGGTCGAGACGGCCTCACACGATGGGGTTCGAGGACGCGAGCATCTCACCGGACGCAGCGTAGGTCAGCGCAGTGGCGGGGTCGGCGCCCGGACGGCGGTCCGCGGTGCCGACCCCGACGTCCGCGCGATCAGCTGAGTGCGTCCGCGATCAGCGTCGCGGTCGTTCGCAGCAGGCCAGGGTAGGTCTCCGCCCCGCTGCCCTCCTCACCGAGGGCGTCGGTGTAGATGCCGACCACCTCGACCTCGAGGTCGCCGCGTCCGATCACCTCGCTCGCGAGCTGCTCGGCGAGCGTGGTCGAGTCGGTGTTCTCGGCGAACACCGCGGGGACACCGGACTGCTCGACGGTCTGGATCAGCTCGGCGAAGCTCTGCGCATCCGCCTCGGCCTGGGTGGACGCACCGGGGATCACCGTCCCCAGCACCTCGAAGTCGTAGCGGGCAGCCAGGTAGCCGAGCGCATCATGGTTGGTGACCAGCTGACGGTTGGCGGGGGGGACCACGCCCAGGATCGCCTCGAGCTCCTCGTGCAGCTCCAGCAACATGTCGGCGTACTCCGCACCCCGCTGCTCCCACTCGCCAGCATCGAGGGTGGTGTCGACCGCGGCGAGCTCCGCGGCGATCAGCTCGACACCGCTCGCCATCCGCACGGGATCGAACCAGACGTGGGGGTCCTCGGACCCGTGGGCGTGGTCGTCGTGCTCGTGGCCGTGGCCCTCCTCATCGTGACCGTGACCCTCCTCATCGTGACCGTGATCCTCGTGCTCGTGGCCATGATCCTCGTCACCGTGGCCATGATCCTCGTCACCGTGACCGTGATCCTCGTCACCGTGACCCTGGTCGTCGTGACCGTGGTCGTGCGGGCCGTCCCAGTCGAAGTCGATCGGGTCCAGCTCGTCGGCGACCCGCAGGACCCGCACGCCGTCCTCCTCCGCGGCCTCGAGGGCGGCGAGCAGGTTCTCCTCCAGCATCAGGCCGTTCGCGACCACGAGGTCGGCCTCGCGCAACGTGGCGGCGTCCCGCGCCGACGGCTCGAAGCCGTGGGGGTCGACACCGGGAGGCATGATGACCTCGACGGTGCCGTCCGCCCCAACGAGGGTCTCGACGATGTCGCCGAGGATGCTGGTCGTCGCGACGACCAGCACACCATCGTCCTCCGCCACGTCCTGGTCGACCGTCTCCTCCACAGCCGCGTCCTCATCCTCCGCGCCGTCGGCGAGCGCCTGCTCCGGCTGCTCCGCGGCATCGCCACACGCGAGGAGCACGAGGGCGAGCGCCATGGTGAGGACGGTGACCCGAGCCGACCGACCGGCCCGGTTGGTTCGGGACGTCCAGGCGGTCCAGGCGGTTCGGGCGGTTCGGGCGGTTCGGGCGGTAGGCATGGTCGCTCTTCTCGAGGTCGGTGTCCGCATCGTCGGTGGGGTGGCCGCACACCTGGCGCCCGCGTTCCCGCGGTGCGAGGTAGGTTACGTTCCACGCTCCACACCGAGGAGCATAATGGGAACTGTTCCTGAAATGCCAATCGAAGGTGACGGCACCCCGTCGCGTGGCGCGGCAGCCACGCTCGAACCCCCGGCGATCCGCCTGAACGGCCTCACGGTCCGCTACGGGCAGATCCTGGCGTTGAGCGGGGCCGATCTCGAGGTCGAGGTCGGCACGATCGTCGCGATCATCGGACCGAACGGCTCCGGCAAGTCCACCATGCTCTCGACGATCTCGGGACTGATCTCACCGACACAGGGCCGCGTGGAGGTCCACGGGCGGCCGCCTCGGCACAGCTCCCGTCGCGTCGCGCACGTCCTGCAGTCCACGATCGCGAACGAGGCCGTGCCGCTCACCGTCGTGGAGACGGTGCGCATGGGGTGCTACGCCCGCAGCGGGGCGTTCCGACCCCTCACGAAGCAGGACCGGGCGGCCGTCGACGAAGCCATCGAACGCATGCGCATCGGCGATCTGCGCCGCCGGCAGATCCGTGAGCTCTCGGGGGGACAGCGCCAGCGCGTCTACGTCGCCCAGGGGCTCGCCCAGCGTGCCGACGTCCTCCTGCTCGACGAGCCGATCACCGGCCTGGACCTGCTCACCCAGGAGACGATCACCGACGTGATGAACTCGGAGCGGGATCAGGGGCACACCGTGGTGTTCACGACCCACGACGTCGGCACCGCACGGCTCGCCGACCACACGGTGCTCGTCGCGACCTCCGTGATCGCCGAAGGAGCGCCGACGGAGGTGCTCACGCCGGGCAACCTCGGCAACGCGTACGGCGGCCACCTCCACGTGCTCGACGACGGCACGATCGTCCTCGACGAGCCCAGCCGGCATGGTCCCGACGACCTGCCCTCGGCACCCCACACGCACCCCTAGCCACGTGGCGCACAGCGGCAGCAGACCTGCTGCTCGTCGGAGGCCGCGCCGCACCACGACCCCGGGTCGTGTCCGCGACCGACGCTGACCGGCGCTCAGCCGAGGAGGATCTCGAGGCCGATCACCGCGGCGAGGCCGACGACGATCGTGGCGAGGATGCTGCGGGTCCAGAGCGCCACACCGAGCGCGATCACTCCGGCGAACACCCGTGGGCCGAGCAGGACGAGCTCGCCCTCGGGACGCAGCACAGCCGGGGCCACCAGCGCGGCCAGCACCGCCGGCGGGATCAACCGCAGCGGCGTGCGCCACCGCTCCGGGACCTGTGCGACCCGGTCGGCGACCGCCAGGAACGACGCGCGCACGAGGTAGGTGCCGAGTCCCACCACGGCGATCACGATCCAGGCCACCGTCACACGGCTCATGAGGCCACCTGACGTGGTGCGACGACCCAGCCGACGAGGATCCCCGCCAACGCGGCCAACGGCATCCCCGCGTTGGCCGGGAGCGGAGCTGCGACGACGGCGACCACGGCAGCGGTCAGCGCGGCGATCACCGCCGGCCGCTCGGTGAGGGTCGGCACCAGCAACGACAGGAACGCGAGCGGCAACGCGAACCCCAGTGGGATCGCGTCGGGCACGGCGCCTCCGACCAGCACCCCGAGCACCGTCGTCAGCTGCCAGACCACCCACAACGGAAGGGCGGATCCGACGTAGAACCACCACCGGTCGACCGGCGCCACCTCGACGTTGTTGAACCGCACGATGCTCACCGCGTAGGTCTGGTCGACGAGCCAGTAGGCACCGAGGAGCCGCCTGGCGCGGGACAGGTGTGCGAGCTCGGGGGCGAGCGACGCGCTGTACATGAGCATGCGCAGGTTGATGATCAGGGCCGTCGCGACCACGACGAGGATCGGTGCGTCCCGTCCGATCAGGTCGAGCGAGGCCAGCTGGGCCGCGCCGGCAAGGACCACGACCGAGAAGCCGACCGCCTCCGCGAGACCGAGTCCGGCGTCGGTCGCCGCGATGCCCACGATGAGGCCGAAGGGTGCCATGCCGACGGTGATCGGCAGCACGGCACGGACACCGGCGCGCAGGCTCGCGGCAGGATCGAGCACACGGGGGTCAGGGGTGGGGTGATCGGGGGACATCGACTCGCCGGCAGGGTGCGGGTGCGGGACAGTAGCGGCCCCGATCGCAACGCTGGCTGGTACGCGGAGTACCGTGCGGGCGAAGCTCGCTCGGAGATCCCTCACGTCGCGACCCCATCGCTGCGCAGTGCCGCCCGCCAGACCTCGACGCCCTGGGCCGTGAGGTGATGTTCGGCACGCGTCGGGGCCCGGGTCCTCTCGAGTTCACCGCCCTGCTGGCCTTGTCCATGGCGCTGGTGGCGCTGGGGACCGACATCATGCTGCCTGCCCTCGGAGCGATCCGCACGGAGCTCGGGTTGCCGCCGGACGCGACCTCGGTGGCGATGCTGGTGACGGCCTACTTCGTCGGGCTCGCGCTCGGACAGTTGGCGTACGGACCCGCGTCCGATCGCTTCGGCCGTCGACGCGCGCTGTTCGTCGGCTACGGGGTGTACGTCATCGGAGCCCTCGCCGCCGCGGCGTCCCCTTCGTTGGGGCTGCTGGTGGCCAGCAGGTTCGTCTGGGGGCTCGGTGCCGCGGGCCCCCGGGTGATCACGATCGCGGTGATCCGCGACACCTACGAGGGTGAGCGGATGTCGCGGGCCATGTCGTTCGTCATGGCGATCTTCATCCTCGTCCCCATCATCGCACCCCTGCTCGGTGCCGCGATCGCGGACATCGCCTCGTGGCGGTGGGTCTTCGGCGCGTGCGTCATCGCCGCCGCGGTGATCGTCGTGTGGGCCTTCCTCCGACTGCCCGAGACGCTGGCGGACGAGCACCAACTCGAACTGCGGTTCCGACGGGTGGCGACCGCCGTCCGTGTCGTGGCCTCCGACCGGCAGGCGCTCGGCTACGGACTGGCGATGACCGCCCTGTTCGGGTCGTTCCTGTCGTACATCGCCAGCTCCGAGATCATCATCGGTGAGACCTTCGGTCGTGCCGAGCTGTTCCCGGCGATCTTCGCGACGCTCGCCGCGGTGATGGGCGGCGCGATGCTGCTCAACGCCCGCATCGTGGGGCGGGTCGGTACGCGACGGCTCGCGCACGGGATGCTGTTGATCTACCTCGGTGTCGCAGCGACCCTCCTGTCGGTCGCCCTGGCCACGGGCGGCCGACCACCGCTCTGGCTGTTCATGATGTGCATCGCGCCGTTGCTCGCCAGCCACGCCCTGCTGATCCCCAACCTCAACACGATCGCGATGGTCAACATGGCGCCGGTGGCGGGGACCGCCTCGTCGCTGATCGGCGCGGTCCAGATCGCGGTCGGCGCCCTGCTCGGATCGCTGATCGACCAGGCCTTCGCGGGGACCATCCTCCCGCTGTCCACGGGTTTCCTCGGCCTCGGCGTCGTGGCGCTCGCACTCCTGGTCTGGGTGGAGCGCGGCCGCCTGTTCCAGCCGCTGCAGCCACCATCCGCGCCCGAACCCATGCCAACCGCCCCCGACGTGTGACCCTGCGGAGGACCGCCTGCGCTGCCCGCCGGTCAGGGCCGTGCGAGATCCACGATCAGGGGGGCGTGGTCGGAGGGCTTGTCTCCCTGGTCGTTGTTCCGGCGGAAGGTGGTGTCCACCTCGGCGGAACGCACGTCGAGGTGGGGGCTGCTCAACGCGTAGTCGATCCGCATCCCCATCCCCCGACGGAAGGCGCCCATGCGGTAGTCCCACCAGGTGAAGCCATCCTCGTCGGGGGCCACGGCACGGAACGCGTCGGTGAGTCCGAGGTCGAGCAGCGCCATGAGCCTGTCACGCTCCTCCGGCGTGACATGGGTCGCATCGACGAACGCGGCGATGTCCCACACGTCGCGATCCTCTAGCGCCACGTTGAAGTCACCGGCGATCACGGTCGGCCCCTGCGCTACGAGGTGGCTGAGGCGCTCGCGGGCCGCCTCGAGGAACCGGAGCTTCTCGTCGAACATCGGGTGGTTCGGCTCGCGGCCGTTCGGGACGTAGACGGTGACGACGCGGACCCCCTCGATCGTGGCCTCCAGCCAACGGGCTTCGGCCTCGCTGGGCTCACCCGGCAGTCCCGGGAGGGGATCGACCAACGCTGAGGGAGCGGGGACCAGCAACGCCACGCCGTTCCAACGCCCTTCCGAGTGCTCCACCGCCCGGTACCCGACCTCGGCGCATGCCGCATGCGGGAAGGCCTCGGCGAGCACCTTGGTTTCCTGGAGACAGACCACATCCGGCCGATGCTGGTCCAGCAGTTCGAGCACCCGCGGCAGACGGGCACGGATCGAGTTCACGTTCCAACTGATCAGTCGCATGTGCAGGACCCTATACGTCGTCTGGGACGGTCCGCGCAGCCACCGCGGCGGGCCCTGCGGCTACGGTCGCCGCTCCTGGAGACCTCCCCACCAACCGCACGAGGAACCCCGGTGTTCGGAGCACAAGCTGCGCAGCGTCCCGTCTGGCTGACCGCCCCTGTCCTCACGGTGTCCGTGCTCTCGGTCGGGGCCGGCATCGGACAGTTCTCGGTCACGACGGTGATCGGCACGGTCGCTGCCCACTTCGGCGAGCCGACCGTGGGCGACGAGGCGTTGGCGCAGGTCGGGCTGCCGGTCACCACCCTCGGCATCGCGCTCTCGGTGATCCGCCTGGCCTCGCTCGGCAGTCTGCCGATCGCGGCACAGGCCGATCGGTTCGGACGACGTTCGGTCCTGCTGACGGTCGCAACGACCGGCCTCGCGCTGTCGGCCGTGTCGGCGCTGGCACCGACCTTCTGGTTCTACGTCGCGCTCGTCGCCCTGGCGCGTCCCGCGCTGACGGCCGTGAACGCACTGGCGGGTGTGGTCGCGGCAGAGGAGTCACGAGCTGTCGGACGTTCGTCGGCGATCGCGCTGATCGCCGCGGCGTACGGCCTGGGGGCCGGGATCATCGCGGTCGGGCGCGGGCTGCTGCCGGGTGAACCGGACTGGCGCCTCGTGATGGTGTTCGCCGCGATCCCCCTGGTGTTGCTCCCCCTGCTCGCCCGCAAGATCCGCGAGCCAGCGATCGCCTCCTCGCACCGTGCACCCCCGGGGATCCCGGGCCGGATCCCCCGGCGCTACGTCGGTCGGGTGCTGCTGCTCGCGATCCTGACGGGCGGCCTCACCCTGGCAACGGGGCCCGGTTTCACCCTGCTGTTCGTCTACGGGGAGCAGGTGCTGGGCGCCACGCCGCTGTACCTGTCCATCCTGGTGCTCTCAGCCGGCCCCATCGGGCTGGCCGGCCTGCTGCTCGGACGTTGGGCGTCCGACCGGCTCGGGCGCACCCTCACCGCAGGCGTGTCCATGGCCGCCACAGGCGGGGCGGTGGCCGTGGCCTACGCCGGTGACATCACCGCCCTGTCGATCGGCTACCTCGTCGCACTGGCCACGAGCAGCGCCTTCGCGCCGCCGACGGGGTCGCTCGTCGCCGAACTGGTCCCGACGAGGATCCGGGCCACGGTGGCCGGCTGGGAGACGATCGCCGGCGTCCTCGGTGCCGCGCTCGGGTTGCTGTCCTTCGGGGTGCTCGCGGACCTCACCGACGGGTTCGCTGCCGCCTCCGTGCTCGTCGGCAGCGTGGTCGCCGTGATGGCGCTCGGCTTCTTCTTCCTACCTGAGACCCTCGGGACCGAACTCGAGACCCTCGAGGAGGACTGAGGACACCGAAGAGGCCCGCGACCAGCCGTGCCACTCGCGCGCGACCTGGGTCAGACCGGCGGTTCCTGCGAGGGCGGAGGCTGCGGTGGCGGTGCCTGCTGCGGTGGCGGTGCCTGCTGCGGTGGCGGTGCCTGCTGTGGTGGGGGTTGCGGCGAGGGCGCCTGAGGAGGCGGCTGCTGGCCATGCCGCGGGGGCGGCTGGGGTGGAGGTTGTTGCGGCTGCTGGCCGCCGCTGGCGGCCGGGGAGATCATCCCGCCCAGCATGCCGCCGAGTCCCCCACGGCCACCGCCGCGCGCGAGGGCGCCCAGACCGCCGCCTTGCTGCGGCGGCGCGGACGTGTGCTGCGTGGATGCTCCGGTGGCCCGGGGGGTGGTGGCATCGCGCCCCTGGATCGCGTCCTGCGGCACGTCCACCGTGTCGAGCGGGTCGACCTCGTGGTCGGCCGCCTGCGCCTTGCCGACCAGTTCCCGGAACCGCTTCGAGACGTCCTGCAGGCGCCGGTCCCACACCGCGTCGACCTCGAGCCCGTCGATCGTGCGGTGGTAGGCGGTCAAGGTGTAGATCGCCGCGAAGGGCTCGAAGAGCGCCTTGGTCAGCAGCGAGGCGAACACCAGGGCGCCGATCACGACCATCAGCTGCAGCAGGAACTGCATCGCCTCGGCCTCGGGCACGAACATCAGCGTGACCATGATCCCGGGGACACCGAAGATCAGCAGCGCAACCAGCCAGAACAGGCGACCGAGCAGCCAGATCCGCACGGCGGTCGCCAGGATCGGCTTGTAGGCCTGCGCGTACAGGATCAGGCCGTGGCGACCACTACGCCAGACGTTGGGCTGGTCCTTGGCGATCGCGTACGACAGGATCGCCTCGTCGACGTACGACAGCGAGCGGTTGACGATCGTCGCGCCGATCCGTGCGACGCTCGACATCGCTCCGCCGAGCGGCAGCATGTCGACGATGCGCACGAAGCTGCGGGTGAAGGCCTTGACCGTGCCGTCGACCAGCCGGTCGATCACGAACAGGATGCTCACGTCGCGGAACAGCTGCTTGACGACCGTGCGGCCGTAGGCCACCTGCCCCTGGCCGTCGGGGAGCTCACCGACGAGCAGCAGCTTGGTGGCCACGGCGATGTGTGCCCCCTGCACGAGGTAGAGCACGTAGCGCCTGGCGAGCCGCAGCAGCGGCCAGGGTGCGCCGATGCCGATGATGAACGAGATGATCGCGATGAGCGGGACCCGCTCGGCGAACAGGTACGCCAGCCCCCCGAACGCCGCCAACCAGAGCACCGTCGCGACGAAGAAGATGCCGTAGACAGCGAGGTTGAGCAGCAGGAAGGGCATGGTGCGTGTCACCAGGCCCACCGAGGTGCGCAACGGTCGCTTCGCTTGCACGTCAGCCATGGGTTCGCCCCTTCAACGTGCCGACGCCCCTGACCGAGGGAGGGGTCGTCGACGCCGGCCCCTTGCTTGCCCTTCACACAACCTGTCCACCCGCGCCCCGTGAACCACCCAGGCAGACGAGGGCGAAGCACACCGCAAGAGCCGGGCGCTGTCAAGGCACCGCGCGCGCGAGGCACCTCGGCGGTAGGCAGTCGGTGCGGCTCAGCCCCGTGGCGGTGCGGCGAACAGCTCGCGCAGGGTCCTGGCCACCCAGCCGACGAGGTCCTCTGGTCGCGGCTTCGGCAGCGGGATGAGCAGCACCTGCTGGTCACGCTTGAGGACCGCCTTCGGATGCATGCGCTCCACGCGGACCAGCTGCGAGTCCTTGAGGTCGACCGGCGAGAGCCTGAGCTGGTCACGGGGCGTCAGGGCGACCTCGGTCACCTTCCACCGCCGCAGGGCCGACTTCAACGCCGCGATCGTGACGAGACGCTCGGCGGGCTCCGGGAGCGGACCGAACCGGTCGGTCAGCTCCGCCCGGACGTCCTTGACCCCGGCAGCATCCCGGACCGCGGAGATGCGCTTGTACAGCTCGAGCCGTTGTGCCGCGTCCTCGACGTAGTCGTGCGGAAGGTGAGCATCGACGGGCAGCTCGAGCTTGATCTCGACCTCCTCCTCGGCGGCCTCACCGGTGAGGTTCGCGACCTCCTCCTTGAGCAGCTGGGAGTACATGTCGAAACCGACCGCCGCGACGTGTCCCGACTGCTCGGCGCCGACCACGTTCCCGGCACCACGGATCTCGAGGTCGCGCATCGCGATCGCCAGCCCCGAGCCGAGGCGCGCGTGCTCGGTGACCGTCTTGAGCCGTTCGTAGGCGGGCTCGGTGATCGACACACCCTCGGGGAACAGGAAGTAGGCGTAGCCACGCTCTGACGAACGACCCACCCGACCACGGAGCTGATGGAGCTGTCCGAGCCCGAGCAGATCCGCACGCTCGATGATCAGGGTGTTGGCGTTGGGGACGTCCAACCCGGACTCGATGATCGTGGTGCACACGAGCACGTCGAACTCCCGGTCCCAGAAGCGCACCATGATGCGTTCGAGCTGACGTTCGTCCATCTGCCCGTGGGCGACCTCGACGCGTGCGTCGGGGACCATCTCGGCGATGCTGGCGGCGACACGATGGATCGAGCTGACCTGGTTGTGCACGTAGAAGACCTGGCCGTCACGGAGCAGCTCGCGTCGGATCGCCAGCGCCACCTGGCCCTCGTCGTAGGGCTGCACCGAGGTCAGGATCGGCTGACGATCCTCAGGCGGGGTCTCGATCACCGACAGGTCACGGATCCCGGAGACCGCCATCTCCAGGGTTCGCGGGATCGGCGTCGCCGACATCGACAGCACGTCCACCGACGTGCGGAGCTCCTTCAACCGCTCCTTCTGCGCGACCCCGAAGCGCTGCTCCTCGTCGACGATCACCAGGCCGAGATCCCTCCAGGCAACCCGCTTGGCGAGCAGTGCGTGGGTGCCGATGACGATGTCGACCGTCCCGGCCGCCAGCCCGTCGAGCACACGCCGCTTGTCACGGTCGGTGACGAACCGCGACAGCTCCTCCACCTCGACCGGGAAACCTGAGAACCGCTCGCGGAAGGTCTCGAGGTGCTGTTGCGCCAGGATCGTCGTCGGCACGAGCACCGCGACCTGCTTGCCATCGAAGACGGCCTTGCCGGCCGCGCGGACCGCCACCTCGGTCTTGCCGAACCCGACGTCACCGGCCAGCAGCCGATCCATCGGCAGGGGTGCCTCCATGTCCTGCTTGATCTCGTCAGCGACCGTGAGCTGGTCGGTGGTCTCCACGTGGGCGAAGGCGTCCTCGAGCTCGGACTGCATCGTCCCGTCGGGGGTGAAGGCGTGCCCTGGTGCGTGCATCCTCGCGGTGTAGAGCCGGATCAGATCGGCGGCGATGTCGCGGACGGCCTTGCGGACCCGGTTCTTCGCCCGCTCCCACTGTGCGCCGCCGAGGCTCATCACCGACGGCGACTCCCCGCCCTGGTAGCGGGCGATCGCGTCGACCTGATCGGACGGGACGTAGAGCGTGTCACCGTCCGCGTACTCCAACAGCACGTAGTCGCGCTTGGCGGTGCGCCCGTCGAGGCCGGGGAACTCGCGGGCGACCATCCCGCGGTAGCGACCCACGCCGTGGGTGCGGTGCACCACCGCGTCACCGGCTTCGAGCTGCAGGACCGCGTCCGCCGCGGTGGTCCGGGTCCCGAGGCGCCGGCTCGCTCGTTGTCGGCGCGGCCCGAAGACGTCCCAGGTGCCGAGGACGGCGAGCTCGAGCTCCTCGGCGAGGAAGCCGGTGCGCAGCCCGCTGACCGTGATCTCGACGCGGGCTCCGCTCCCGTCCACCTCGAGGTAGCTGACGACCGTGCTCGGGACGCCCTGTTCGCCGAGGACATCGGCTACCCGGCGCGCCGGACCCTCGGCGTCCACCGACACGACCACGCGGTGCCCGTCGCGCAGGAGGCCGCGCAACCGCTCGCTCAAGGTGACGATGTCGCCGCGGAAGGACGACCAGGGTCCCGCGTCGAGGCGGCCGAGCCGGCCACCGTCCCCGGTGAACGGCGCGACGCGCCAGGTCCGCTCGGGTCCGCGCTCGAGGAGCTCACCCGGGCGGGCGAACCCCCCGGTCGCCACGTCGGGGACGCCGGTGCCGCCATCTGGGGCCGATGGGATGTCCTCGTCCGCGCCCGCCGTCTGAGCCGGCCCCGGAGCGACGCCCACGCTGGCGGCGGTCCGCCAGGCGGTCTCGGCCAGCACCTCCGCTTCCTCACGGAGCTTGCCGGCCCGCTCCTCGAGCAGCATCGGATCCACGAGCGCCAACGCCCCAGAGCTGGGGAGGAAGTCGACCAGCAGCGCCGGTCGTTCGGTGAGCAGCGTCGCGAGGGACTCCACCCCCTCGAAGCTCTGCCCCTCCGCCAGCTGCTCCAGCTCGGTCGTCAGCTGCGGGAACCTCGACATGGCGGCGCGCGCCCGCTCCCGGAGGTCCTCGTCCAACACCAGTTCACGAGCCGCGTCGACCATCACCTCGTCGACGGGGCCGGTCGAGCGCTGGTCTGCGACCGCGAAGCTGCGCAGCGACTCGACCTCGTCACCCCAGAACTCGACCCGGACGGCGTGCTCCCCAGCGGTCGGGAACACGTCGACGATGCCGCCGCGCACGGCGAACTCACCACGGGCCTCGACCTGCGGGCTGCGGCTGTACCCGAGCGCTGCGAGCCCGTCGACCAGCCGCTCGAAACCCTCCCACCTCGAGGTCAGCACCATCGGACGTTGGCGTCCGAGCCGGGGATCCATCGGTTGCAGCGCGGCTCGGACCGGGGCGACGAGGGCGAGCAACGGCTCGGCATGCTCGCTCGGGTGCAGCAGACGGTCGAGGACGGCGAGACGGCGCCCGACGGTGCGGGGCTGGGGGGAGAGCCGTTCGTGCGGCAGGGTCTCCCAGGCCGGGAACATGCCGACCCGCCCTTCACCGAGGTAGGCGGACAGGCCGTCGGAGATGGACTCCGCATCGGAGGTCCGCGGCACCAGGACCAGCAGGGGCGCGGCCCGCTCCGCGAGGAGGCTCAGCACGTAGGGCCGTACCGGTGGCGCGCAGACCACGTCCTCGGCGTACAGCTCGTCGCCCCAGCGGTCCCGGCCCCGGCGGAGCGCAGCTGCCAGTGGCCCGGTCGCCAGACCCGGATCGAGGACGTCACCGACCGAGCGAGGGCCCGCGTCGGTCGGAAGGTGCTCGGTCACCGCGGCTTCGGGCGCTTGCGACCAGCCACGGCCATCGGGTCGATGCCCTTGGGCACCGGCGCGCCGGGGTCGAGCGGCTTGAGCTTGCGCTCGAGCTTGGGGACGTCGTTCTTCTTGAGCACGCGTGGCAGCTTCGTGACCGTCGACTGCAGCTTCTTGATCGGCACCTCGCCGTCGCGGTCACCGACGACGAGCGTGGTGATCGTGACGTCACCCGTGACGCGCTTCAGCCGCTTGCGCTCCTTCGCGAGCAGTCCCTTGACCCGCTGGCCCGACCCCTCCCCGACGAGCACCACCCCGCAACGCCCGATGACCCGGTGGACCATGTCCTGCTTGGCGTTGACCGCCACGGCGGGCGTGACGAAGTACTGCCCGCGGATCGTGTTCAGCACGGCGGCCGCGGCGCCCGGCTGGCCCTCGATCGCGGCGTACTGGGCCTTCTGGATCCGACGGTTGAAGACGATCAGCGCCCCGAGCACCCCGAACATGATCCCGAAGACCGGCATCGCCCAGATGCTGATCAGCATCCCGAGCCCGACGCCAAGCAGGATCCCGGCCGTCGCGCCGAGCAGGATCAGCGGCACAGCCTTCCTGTCGGACTGACGCAGCTGCGTGAACGCTGCCCGGATCTGGCGCATCCGTTCCTTCACGGTGATCCTCCCTGGCGTGATGCCGATGGTCGCACACCGGCGAGCTTGATGGTCACCCGGTCGCGTGGAAGCGGTTCTGGGTCGGTTCGAGCCCGTCGGCGACGAGCGAGACGATCGCCTCGGCCACCCGGTCCAGGGTCGCGTCGATGAGCTCACGGTCGGCGGGCGAGAACCGTCGGAGGACGAAGTCCCGTCCGGCCATCCGGCCGGGTGGGCGTCCGATGCCGATCCGTACCCGCAGGTAGTCGCGGGTGCCGAGTGCCCGATCGAGGTCCTTGAGCCCGTTGTGGCCCGCGTTGCCGCCGCCGCGCTTGACCTTCAGCGCCCCGACCTCGAGGTCGAGGTCGTCGTGACAGACGATGATCCGCTCCGTCGGCACCTTGTACCAGCTCGCGGTCGCCTGGACCGGCCCACCGGAGCGGTTCATGTAGGTCAGCGGGACCGCGGCGACGACCTTCGCGCCACCCAGGCGGAGCTCGGCCACCTCGGCGCGCGTGCGCTTGTTGCGGCCGAGCTCCGCGTGTTCGCCGCGTACCAGCGCGCGGACGGCGTCGGCGCCCACGTTGTGCCTGGTGCCGCCGTACTCACCCTCGGGGTTGCCGAGGCCGACGACGAGCCATCGGTCGTCGGCCACGGATCACCCTTCCCTGCGCGTCGGTGAGGGTCAGTCCTCGTCCTGCGTCTCGCCCGCTTCCTCGGCGCCCTCCGCAGGCTCGGCCTCGGCGAGCTCGTCCTCCTCGCCGATGAGCTCGGGCTCTTCCTCCTCGATGCCGGCGGCCTCCTCGAGTGCCTCCAGCTCGGCATCGGTGATCGGCGCGTTGATCGTGACGACCGTGCGCTCCTCGTCGATGTCGAACTCCGCACCGCTCGGCAGCTGGCTGGCGAGGTCCTCGACCCGGAGCACGTCGTTGATCGCGAGCCCTTCGAGCGACAGTTCGAAGGCGTTGGGCGTGTCGAGCGGCTTCACCATGATCGGGACGGTGTAGAGGATCTGGTTGACGACACCGCCGTCGCCCTCGGTCTCCTCCTCGTCGGTGAGGTGGACCGGCACCTCGACCGAGATCGGCACGTCCTTGTCGACGGCGAGCAGATCCACGTGGACGTAGTCGCCACGCACCGGGTGGGTCTGCAGGTCGCGTGCGACGGCCAGGTGGACGTCACCGTCGAGCTCAAGGCGGATCAGCACGTTGCGGCCGGCATCGGTGTGGAGCGTGTGGTAGAGATCCAGCGCGTCGACGCTCACCGCCGTGGGCTCGACGGCGTAGCCGTACACGATGGCGGGGACGCGGCCCCCGCGGCGCAGACGGCTCGCGGCACCCTTGCCGGTGGCCTCGCGCGGCTCGATCGTCAGTGGGATCTGCTTGGTGGCCATGTCCTGGCTCCTGGAACGAAGGTCCCCGTCGCGGGTCGGTCGCCCAGGCGGCGGCGAGGTGTCACGCGGGGTCGTGGGCGACCGGGTCCCGAACGCGGCCGGAGCCGAACGGCGGGGTCGAACGGCGGGGTGACGGGGCGAGAGGTTCGC
>SL_3KL_010_SEDDRAFT_10000508_pt1 | contig 32142 bp, 14 predicted proteins | sample SodLakKL_010_SED_2_FD_10381 | JGI IMG/M metagenome (IMG submission 10381)
GGGCGTCGATATTATTACTCAGTCTGTAGATGCTCTGCAACTTCCCGCTTTTAAAGAAATACTTGCAGAGATATTCGCTCAGTTAAACAGACCTGCCGAAGCAGTGGACGTATTAAGAGAGCTCTCGGCAATACCAAATTATACGTCTGTACACAGATGGAAGATCGAACCATGGTATGATCCGATACGTGACTCGGAGGAGTTCCGGCAGCTGATCCGGGAATTTGAGGAAAAATAATAAACGAGTTTCATGAAAAGATATACCATTCTTTATGTATTCCCGATATATGTACTCGTTGTATTTACAACGTTATTACCTCTCCACGCTCAAATATACCAACCACGGTTTAAACAGTTGAACATCGACCACGGCTTATCCCAGGGACATGTCAAAGCATTTCTCCATGACCGTCGTGGATATATGTGGATTGGTACAAGAGACGGTCTGAATTTATATGACGGGTATACGATTAAAGTATACCGGCATAATGCATTCGATTCGACAAGTGTATCCGGACGTGATATAAACGTAATATATCAGGATGACAAAGATTGTATATGGATCGGTACGGATGGGTTGAATTTGTACGTCCCTGAGTCGGATAACTTCCGGCGATTTCTGCTCGATGCCAATGGCGCCGGACCGCCGGTTGTTATCGCATTATATCGTGACGATAATGATATGCTTTGGGTAGGAACTCTGTCAGGACTATTTCTTTTAAATATCAAGACAGGTGAATATAAGACCATCTTACATGATCCGCAAAAACCCAATACATTAAGCAACGATAATATACATTCACTGCATGCTGATCGTTCTGGAATGTTGTGGATTGGAACGAATTCCGGTTTAAATACGCTTGACCTTGTACGTTATAATGACGAATCGAGATTGCATTTTACCCGCTATACGAATGATAATACACACGTTCATGGTTTCACTGCCGCCAACGTGAGTGCCTTATACGAAGATTCAGACGGTACGCTCTGGGTTGGTACAGAGTTAGGATTATTTAAGACCCGACGATCTTCAGAACATGGTGTTATGTTCCGGTACATTCCCCATCAGCATGAGTCGCTTCGAGACAGTTGGCAAGGAAGAGTCGTTGCCATGACCGGCGACAAATATGGAAATATCTGGCTCGGCACCTCCGGAGGACTTGCAATTTTAGACCCGGCGACAGAAGTATTTCAGTATGTATTTCATCACCCGCTAATTCAGGATGGATTAAGCTATAATTTGATACAGACGATTTATGTAGATAATAGCGGCAAAATCTGGATAGGAACTGTCGGCAAAGGCGTCGATATATACGATCAGAATGCCAAGCCGTTTTATTTATATCGCGGCTATCCGGATAAAGAACCTTTCTTCGGGGAATTATCGGTAACCGGGTTGCTTGAAGATGACGCCGGTACGATATGGATCGCCTCGAATGTGGACTTGTGGCGATCTAATAGGAACGAGCCTGCATATGAAAAATTTCATTTGAGACAGTACGGAAATCCTAATATATATTATACACATCGGGATGAGGAAAATCGTTTGTGGTTTGCGACATCCGATGGTCTGTTCCTTGTCTATCCGGGAATCGATCGCATCCATCATTATAAATATAACCCGAATGACGAAGATGGAATAAAATCAGATATAGTCAGGCACGTGTATGAAGACAAAGCGGGTAACATCTGGGTCTCAAATTCGAATTATTTAAGCAAGTGGAATGAAGAAGATAACAGGTTTATTCATTTTCATATATCATCGATACCCGAAGAACCGATTATAACGAGTGTCGGGCAGACCGGTGACAATGTTTTCTGGATCGGATGGACACAGGGGCTTGTTCGATATTCAACGAGTACGGGAGATGGAAGAAGTTTTCAAAACAATCCACTCGATCCGGCGAGTATAAGTAACAATTTTATTACGTCAATCCTCCCCGATCCATCGCGTCCGGCTGAGGTGCTCTGGATAGGAACCGGCGGAGGAGGACTGAACAGGTTTGATGTCCATTCCGAAACATTTGAGCATTACACCGTCGAGGACGGACTGCCGAATGATTATGTGTATGGTATACTATCTGACGAAGACAGACGACTATGGATTAGCACAAACCGGGGTGTTTCGCGCGTTGATATTCAAGCACTCGAAGCCGGGAATATCGCACATGCGTTCCGGAATTACGATGTCACCGATGGATTACAAAGCAACGAATTCAATACAGGCGCATATTATAAAAATGACAGAGGTGAGCTTTTCTTCGGCGGTATTAATGGGTTTAATATTTTCAATCCATCATTGATAAATGACAATTTGTATAAGCCACCGGTAGTGTTTACGGATTTTCTTCTCTCGAATCAATCCATTTCGTTCAGAGCAGTTGAATCTCCCCTCCAAAAGCCGATAGGGGAAACCGGCCAAATAAAACTCTTACACCACGAGAACGTGATTTCGTTCGAGTTTGCATCGCTTGATTTTACTTCTCCCGAGAAAAACCAATACGCATATATGTTGGAAGGGTTTCATAAAGAATGGATTAATGCAGGAACCAACAGAACCGCAACATTTACAAACCTGAAACCCGGAACCTATACCTTCAGGGTTCGCGGCTCGAATAACGACGGTGTATGGAGCCACCGGGAAGCATCGATAGTACTCGTCATCGATCCGCCTTTCTGGCAGACGTGGTGGGCGTATATATTGTATGCAGTCGGTGCCATTTTTGTATTGTATCTATTTCGCAGATACGAAATGCACAGAATAACGTTGAGAAATCAATTGCGTATCGAGCACGTAAGGCGCGATAAGATGACCGAAATGGATTCATTGAAAACAAGATTCTTTGCAAATATATCACACGAACTCCGTACCCCGCTCACACTGATTTTGGGTCCTGCGGAACAACTGAGCAGTGAGCTCGAAAATGAGCAGTCGCGGCATAAGTCGCAGCTTATTTATTCTAACGCGCAGCGACTGCTTCGACTTATTAATCAACTTCTCGATATTTCGCGGCTTGAATCCGGAAGCATGAAATTGCATGCCGGATTGTATGATATAGTGCCGTTTCTGAAAGGTATCACTACGTCATTTTCCGCATACGCGGAGCGAAAACGCATAGACCTGAATTTCACGACGACCGAAACTCGGATCGCGTTATATTTTGACCACGATAAAGCTGAAAAAATCTTCATTAATTTAATTTCCAACGCAATTAAATTTACACCCACGGGTGGATCGGTCTCGATTACCGTTTCAAAAGAAAAAAGTTCGGCGGGATCGCATGTAAATATCTCGATCAGCGATACCGGGATCGGTATACCTTCGGACCAGCTCGTTTTTGTCTTCAACCGGTTTTATCAGGTAAACGGTTCGGACTCGCACGAACAGGAGGGAACGGGTATCGGGCTGGCGTTTGTAAAAGAACTGGTTGACCTTCACCACGGTTCGGTGAGCATTGCAAGTGAGATGGGGACGGGAAGCGTGTTCACGGTGAAACTACCGCTGGGAATGGAGCATCTCTCCCCTGATGATATACTGGATCGGGACAAACAAATATTGGATGATATACCCCGGCCGGCCCACGAATCGATATATCTCGACGATGACTTTATTGAGGATGAAAATGGCACTGATGTTCAGGCCGATGACAATGAAATCATGATTCTGATTGTCGAGGATAACCCTGATCTTAGAGTATATATAAAAGAACAGCTGAAAAACAGATATAGAATCATAGAAGCTGCAAATGGGACAGAGGGATTCTCGGCGGCGTCGGATAGTATCCCGGATTTGATCATCAGCGATGTGATGATGCCGAAGATGGACGGCTATGAGTTTTGTCAGAAAATAAAAAACGATCAGCGGACAAGCCACATCCCGGTCATACTTCTTACTGCCCGGGCAGGTGAGAAAGACAAGTATACGGGTCTAAAAACAGGTGCCGATGAATACCTGACCAAACCGTTTAGCAGTGAGGAACTTATACTCCGCATTGAAAATCTTATTGAATCCCGCCGCCGATTGCGGGAGAAATATTCGACCAATGTGGCTATCAAACCAACCGATATTGCGGTAACGCCGGTGGATAAAAATTTTCTGGAACACGTTTTAACTGTGATCGATGCACATATAAACGATCCCGGGTTCTCTGTTGAAACCTTTGCCAAACATGTCAATTTGAGCCAATCGCAAATGCATCGGAAATTGAAAGCGCTGACTAATATGTCCGCGAACCAATTCATCCGTTCAATCCGTATGCAACGAGCGCTTGAGTTGCTGAAGAAAAATGCCGGTAATGTCGCGGAGGTGGCGTATATGGTCGGATATGAAGATCCCGGCTATTTTACCCGAACATTTAAAAACTATTTCCAATACCTGCCGTCGGAAGTGAAACGGGAGTAGTGGATATTTCTATTTGTGAACGAGTAAATAGAATTTCTCAAATTTACCCCCTTTTGAGGTCCTCAATTCCCCATAATCGGTAAAAACTACCCATCAGATTAATTTGCAAGATTTATCCCATTAAATGTAGAAATAATCCTACCTACCTAAGATATATTATCTATATATTTACCCGCATAGACATAGAGTAGAGTGTGTCTTTTATTTTTTCCTAAATCCAAAACCCTGTAAATGTTTAGTTTTCGCTGTAAATGATACTCTTCTTGTAATAGACGATTTTGACCCCGAAATTCGGTTTCGGGTATTCAATGAGCGAAGGTAATCCATAGAAAATAATAATAATAGATCATGAACCAACACAATAAGTCAGAAATCAAACCTATTGATAAATCGGATATAACAAAGTTTCACCATGAACAAACGGAGAAAGCTTTACGCTCCAACGTCGAGAATTATCGGGCAATTCTTAACTCTGTAGGTGATGCGATGATTACAATCGATACCGGCAGTACCATAACCGGTATGAATCCGAAAGCAGAAGAACTTACCGGCTGGAAAGAAGTAGAAGCAAAAGGAGTTTTGTTTACCGATATAGTAAATATTAGTATGGACGAAACCGGTGAAAAAAGCGGATATACCATTGAGCAATTTCCCGAAAGTCGGAAAACAGCGGAATCGAACGGTCATCTTTTGCTCATTGCAAGAAATGGAAATAAATACCGGGTCTCGGTTTCATCTGCACCGATCAAAAATATTGCAGGTAAAATGAATGGCATTGTATTGGTGATGCGGGATGTGACGGAGGAATATACATTACAGCAAAGAATTATTGAAAGTGAAAAGCAGTTCCGTTCTCTGTACAATTCAATGACAGAAGGGGTTTGTCAACATGAAGTGGTTTATGATGAGTCGGGCAGCGCAATCGATTATCGGATAATCGATATAAATACGGCATATGAAAATATTCTCGATATGCATAGAACAGATGTTGTCGGTAAACTCGGTTCTGAAGTTTACAAAACAGATGAAGCGCCGTATCTCGAAATCTTTTCGGATGTTGCCGGAACGGGTAATCCTGTTCAATTCGAAGTATATTTTCGTCCCTTAAACAAGCATTTTTCAGTATCTGCCTTTTCTACTGGGAAAGGTAAGTTTGCCACTGTTTTTGGAGACATATCGGAGCTCCGGCAGGCGGATGAGCGAATTCGACTTCAAAGTGCCGCACTGGAAGCTTCTGCAAATGCTGTCCTCATTACCGATCGTAACGGTATCATAGAATTAATAAATCCCGCCTTTACGAAACTAACCGGTTATTCTGAGGCAGAAGCCATCGGTAAAAATCCGCGCGATATTGTCAAATCGGACAAACACGATACCAAGTTTTATAAAAACATTTGGGATACAATACTGTGCGGTAGCACCTGGCAAGGCGATATTATTAATCGGAGGAAAGATGGAAGTCTTTATCACGAAGAACAGACTATTGCACCGGTCGTGGATGCTGAAGGGGAAATAAGCCATTTTATTTCTATTAAGCAGGATGTAACCGAACGCAAACAAGCAGAGCAGACACTCCATGAGCAACAACGTGAGCTTATAAAGCTGAATAAACTGCTCGAAGAAAAGATAGATATACAGGCGGCAGAATTACAACTGGCAGCACAGATCCAGAAAAACCTGTTACCGGGCGAAACACCGCTTGTTTCGGGGTATGATCTGACTGCATTGAATACACCTGCCAACGAAATAGGTGGTGATTATTTTGATTTTATTCGGTTAGACGACCACAGGATTGCCATAATACTGGGTGACGTAAGCGGGAAAGGTTTGTCGGCATCTTTACTCATGGCAAATTTACAGGCAGTCATTCGGGGCCAGGTTATGTTCAATCCCGGTCCGAAAGAGTGTTTGGAGAGAGCGAATAAACTTTTATTTCATAGCACGGATAGCGACAAATTTGCCACCCTCTTTTATGGAATTTTAGATACGCAAAAAAATACGCTTCGATACGTCAATGCCGGACACAATCCGCCAATCATGTACTCTTCCGGTACTATCCCTGTCACACTAAACAATTCCGGATTGTTGCTCGGTGCCTTTGAAGATGTACTCTACGAAGAAAAAGAAATTCTCATTGGACCTAAAGATCATTTGATCATTTATTCGGACGGTGTTTGCGAAGCGATGAACGATATCTTCGAGGAATTTGGTGAGGAAAAACTGCTGGAAATCATCGGGCAAAATGGTGATATGCATCCAAATGAATTAGAGGAGAAAATCACCTCCGCAATAAAAATGCATACGAAAGAATCACCGCAGAGCGATGATATGACAATGATACTGGTAAAAAGAAAATAACGAGCGTTTCTTTAAATACTCTACATAGCTGTAATAAACACGATCGGTACCTTTCATTGCTAAGAAAGGCCACACAAATCCTCATTCCATAGAGGCTGTAGGAATTGTGTGTTTCGACTATACCGCATTTTGTGAGTTAGGGGGCGGAGCTATGTCTACACCAAACTGCCATCGTCGGTAAATACCAATGATCTACAAATGAACGGGCAGACGGTATCACAATACAAATAAAACGGTACCAGTTTAAGAAGAGAGATCCTATGAATATAATGCAAATCGGACATGACGGCTTCTACCATCCCGGGAATGAGGATCAGATACGGGAGTTGATTCTCTATGCGATTGAGCAAGGGTTGAAAGTACGGGTACGCGGCTCGGGTCACTCGGTTCGCGATGCGATCTACACGGGAAACCGCCTCACCCACAACGGTATCGACATAATGCTCGATATGATGAAAACAGTTTCAATAGACAAAGTAAGGAAACAGGTAACCGTGCAGGCGGGTTGTCATCTCGGCAAGGATCCGTTTCATCCGACCGGTGATTCGGATGTGAAGAACAGTTTATTTTATCAGATGGATCAGGCGGGTCTTGCCATCCCCGATATGGGGACAATTATTCATCAGACGGTCGGTGGCTTCCTATCGACAGGATCCGCAGGTGGATCTGTCCGGCACGGGTTCGGCAATCAACTCATCGCGCTCAAATTTATTGACGGTAACGGTAAGCTGCACCACGTCACCCGCGAGAATAATGACGATATGTTCTTTGCTGTGGGTGTTTCTATGGGATTGCTCGGTATCATTACGGAAGCAACATTTCAATGTGTCGACACCTTTTATATTACCGGTGAAGAAACGACAACAACCGTTGATGAATGTTCGGTTGATCTGTTCGGCGACGGCAAATATGGAAAATCCGGCATTGAAGATTTTCTCCGAAATACGGAATACTCCCGGTTCCTGTGGTGGCCGCAGAAGTACGTCCGTCGGGTGGTGATTTGGAAGGCACGGCAGATGCAGGTATCGGATTATTCTAAAGGTAATGGTAACGGCAAAAACGGGCAGGGTCGTAATTCACCCGATACCTTTACTCCGAAACCCTATCTCGAATTTCCGCATTCCCCCGGAAATGAGCATCAGGCAGAATCGGCAAGCGGGCTGTTTTATTCAGTTGTCGGCAACTGGCATCAGGGTCTGAAAAAGTTCAATATCTCGTTTGCACTTAAAGCCGTCCTTTCCATTATGACATGGCTATATCCGTCCCAAATTCTTCCCACGGTGATAAAGAAATTTGTTCCCCTGGATAATGATAAGCAACCGCAGGGACCGCAGAAATTCCGGGATAGGTGGCTGTACGGACTCGCGATGGATAATCATGTGATTAATAAACTCTCGCCGACAGAATTTACCGAGATGTGGATACCGCTTTCGAGGGCCGGATATGCTCTGGCGAAACTCAATCAAATGTATAATTCAAAGGGTTATGAAGCGACCGGTTCATATTCCTGTGAAGTTTATGCGGCAAAGAAGAGTGACTTCTGGCTCAGCCCCTCATATAATGAAGATACCATACGGATTAATATTTCCTGGTTCGGATATAATAGTGATAGTCCGGCGAATAACTATTTCCCGCAGTTCTGGAATCTTTTGATGAACGATCCATCGATCTCCTGCAGATTTCACTGGGGGAAACATATACCGGTAGCACCGGATTATGTAAAAAAGCAATATCCCAGATGGGAGGATTTTTTATCGATGAGGAATACTTTGGATCCGAACAAAGTATTTCTAACCCGGTACTGGGAACGTCACCTCGGAATTAAGTCGAAAGGATAACATGAAAACCAACGAACGATGGTCGGATGAATTTCTAAGCAAATTGCGCACGGAAAGCGATGAACTCGCAGATAAGTATCTCCGATTGATAATGGCGGATAACGAGAAATCCGGAGTTCGAAAGCTCTTCGCCACCATGGATTCCAACGATGCCGTTCCGCCCGGAGATCATTTCCCGGAATTAGCGGAGTTTTTTCAACTGACACATAATCTTCCTCCGGGAACGGATCTTCAGCGAATCCGCCGCGGAGAACTGCTCTTCTTAAAACATATTTTGGCGGGTGCTCTCGTTCTCCTGGCAAAAAGCCTGCCGGAGGGGTACGCGGCTCCGAATCTATCTCAGATACTCTCGATATCAAATGATCTTAAAACACATCTATACAAACGGCTTCTCGGAACGCTGCAACTGGTTTTGAACGTTTCGTGTGCGGGCGGATTTGAACCCGGCGGCCGCGCCGTGATCACCGCCCAGAAATTGCGGCTTCTGCATTCCGGTGTGAGGTATCTGGCAGATCGTTTTCGACCCCGATTTAAAGAACAATACGGTGTTCCGGTCAACCACGAAGATATGCTCGCTACTATAATGGGCTTTTCTCTTCTCGTGGTAGAAGGATGGAGAACGCTGAATCTCGGATTGTCGAAACAGGATGAAGACGATTTTTATTATGTATGGCAGACGTTTGCCCTCATGATGGGTATTCATCCTCCGGATGAACCTTCTAATGCAGAATATATACCAAACGATATCGATGATGCCGCTCTCTTTTATGATCGTTACAGAAGCAGACATTATGTCGATGCCGCGGTAAATCCCGACGGTGTTGCACTTGCCCGGGCGAATCTGAATATGCTGCGGGATATGATCCCCCGGCCTCTCAGATTTCTGGGTTTAGGCCTCATCCCGAGAATATATATGACTGAACTTATGGGAGACGAAGGATGCAGGCGGATTGGTATTACACCGGTGTGGAAACATGTACATCTGAAACGAATACTGATGAAAATTCACGACCTGCTGAAGCCGCTGGAACGTTTCGATGAAAGAGATCACATACGATTCGGACAGACAATATTCCAGGGGATGATTAACAAAGCGTACGACGGACGCGTCACGTTCGAAGTCCCGACCACACTGCGCGAAGTGAGACGGATCGCCACCGAAAAAACAGCTCTTCATCCACATCATCATTGAAGGATTTTACTATGAATGCACCGATAATAAATCTTGAAGCGTATTCAGTTGTCGAACTTTTGTTGTTTTCAGTCGGGTGTTATATGTGGGTGATTGTGTATTTCATTTACATCCGCAATATAATCAAACATAAATTCATAGAAATGCCGGTCTTCGCGGCGGCCAGCAATTTCGCATGGGAATTCGTGTGGGGTTTTATTCCTCCGCCGACCGATATGGGGCTCCTTATCGTATGGGCATACCGGATATGGTTTTTTATAGACATATTCATTTTTTACGGCGTACTAAAGTACGGCCACAAGCAGATAACCACATCCGCGTTACTTCGCTATTTTGTCCCGATAAAGATCATAACCGTAATCGCCTGGATTTTTATCTACTACTTCTTTAAAGCGCAGGGATTTGATACCGTCATCGGCGCTAATTCCGCATATATTGCGCAGTTATTAATATCCGTTCTGTATGTACTTCTAATCCTGAAACAAAAGGATATTTCGATGTTCTCTTACAGCGTTGCGTGGCTGAAGATGATCGGCTCGGGTTTAATCGCGGTATTCATGTTCATGCATTACACCGATAATCATTTACTGCATACCCTTTGTGTTCTCAGTGTTTCATTAGACATAGCGTATATAATTATTTTTATCAGAAAACGAGCGGCAGGACGGATCAACGGAGTTTAATATAGTATGAAAGAGTTTGATTTCCCCGGATACAAGTTACTTGATGAACTTCACCTGAGTCAAAAGACCGTTCTTTATCGCGGTATGCGTACTGCCGATAATACGTCTGTTGTCCTGAAAATATTGACCGATGACAAAACCGACCGGAACGATGTTCATAAATTGATCCATGAATATGAGGTGCTCAACACCATATCTCTACCCGGTGTCATACGTGTCCTCGGACTTGAACACCATCAGGGAACGCATGCGCTTATCCTGGAAGATTTCGGCAGTGTTTCGTTAAAATCCTTTCTGTCGTCAATCCGTATAGATATTCAAACGTTTTTACAAATCGGTATTCAGCTCGTCAGTGCACTGGAAGGTATTCATCGTAATAACATTATTCATAAAGATATTAATCCGTCGAATATATTGATAAACCCGGATACCGGGAGGGTTAAAATAATCGACTTCGGCATCGCTTCGCGTTTGCAAAGCGAAACTCCCGTTTCGAACACACCTGACATGCTCGAGGGTACTTTGCAATTTATATCTCCGGAACAGTCGGGCCGGATGAACAGACCGATAGATTACAGAAGCGATTTTTATTCACTCGGAGCGACCTTTTATACAATGCTCATCGGCTGGGTACCGTTTCAGTCTGAGGACCCGCTGGAGCTGATACATGATCACCTCACGCGCATACCTGTCCCGCCCTGTGAGTTAAACCGGGAAATACCGCCGGTTGTTTCCGATATCATAATGAAACTGCTTGCGAAAATACCGGAGGAGCGATATCAGACTGCATATGGTTTAAAACATGATCTGGAAGTGTGTTTGCGGGAATGGCAGTCGAAGGGAGCAATTGCCGCATTCACTCCTGGTGCAGTGGATATTTCGGATCGCTTCCAGATCTCCCGGAAACTATACGGTCGTGAGAAGGAATTGAAGACAATTATGGATGCCTATGATCGGTGCCGCACCGGGAATAATGAGTTCATTATCATAACCGGTCAGGCGGGGATGGGAAAATCATCGGTCATCGGTGAGTTGAAAAGCGAAATCGATGTAGATCGCGGCATAATCATCGGCGGCAAGTTCGATCAGGTGAATTATAACATTCCCTATGCTGCCTGGAATGAGGCATTGCAGGAACTCATACATCATATGCTGGCATTGCCCGATGACAAACTCTCGGAATGGAAAACCCGTATTGAGGAGGCGATAAAACCGAATGCCCGGGTTTTAATCGATGTCATTCCCGGACTTGAACGAATTCTCGGGGAGCAGCCGCCGGTGCAGAAACTTCCGACCGTTGAATCGCAAAACCGTTTGAATAACGTTTTTCAGAATTTCATCAAGGCAATTGCTCAACCGGATCAACCGCTCGTTATCTTTTTTGATGATCTGCAATGGGCAGATGTTCCTTCTATTAAATCGATTCAGCTCGTATTGCCGAATCCCGGGATTCGTAATGTAATGATTATATGGTTATTGCGGGAAGAAGAACTGGAGTCGGCAGGAACCGTTCAGGAAGTCATTGATGATATTGAAAAATCGGGCGTTCCTGTCACAAAGATAGATCTTAATCCGCTTCCTGTACCTGTTATAAATGACATCATTGNGGATACGTTACATACGGATAGCAGCGAGTCGGCTGCGCTTGCCGCATTGGTTCATCATAAAACCGAAGGCAATCCGTATTTCATAAATGAATTTTTAAAATATCTCCACCGCGAAAAAGCAATAACCTTTGATCAGGAGTTGAGAGTCTGGAAGTGGGATATCGACGAGATACAACAAGTCGGCATAACAGATAACGTCGTTTCCCTTATGGCAGCGAAAATTCAAAAACTCCGACACTCGNNCGTGGATGTNCTCAGGTATGCAGCATGCATCGGTACGACATTCGATCTTAATATATTGGCGCCCGCGTACGGGAAGTCACAGATTAAAACCGCCGGTGATTTATGGGAAGCAATTCAGGAGGGATTGATTATTCCTATCGGCGATGCGTATAAATTTATCCCGGATGCAACCGGTGAGGATCAACCGCTTTCTTATCAACTTCCGGGCGACTACTCGGAGATGATGTATAAATTCTCACACGACAGGGTCAGGCAGTCGGCATACTCGCTTGTACAGGAGGATAGCAGAAATGCTATCCATCTGAAAGTGGGATATAGTATACTGCAATCCGTACCGCGGGAACGGGTAGAGGAGAAAATTTTCGAGATCGTCAACCAGTTAAATCTCGCCCGGCGCGCTATAACAGACAGGAAGAAGTCGGGTGAGCTTGCCCGGCTGAATCTCATTGCCGGGAAGAAAGCAAAGGCCGCGATCGCACTCGAAGCGGCATATGAGTATTTGTCGGTCGGCTATTCGCTATTAGAAAATGACGAAGCGGAAGAGCACTACGCAATTGGCCAGGAATTCCTGCATGAACTCAGTGAATGTGCTTATCTGCTTGGAAGATTCGATATAGCCGAGGAACACTTCCATAAAAACCTGAAAAAGGTCCGGTCGGATATCGAGAAGTCGGAGATATATCAAAAAATGGTTCTCCTCTATACACACAGCGGTGAGCACGATAAAGCCATTGAAGCGATTCGAGCCGGGTTAAGTCTGGCTGATGAAAGCATACCGGCAAAACCGGGGAAACTTTCCGTATTTCAGGAACTTATAAAAGTGAGACTCCGGGTTGGAAGAAAAGAGATAAGTTCCCTCGCCCGGCTGCCGGAAATGACCGATACCCGAAAAAGGGTTGCTCTCGAGATCCTTATGGATTCCTCAAATATTGCATATTCTACCAGCCGGGAGTTTAGCGGTTTGACAATCGCAAAGATGGTGGATATCACTCTACGGCATGGATTGGCTCCGGCATCATCGTTTGCTCTGGGGATTTACGGACTTATACTGAATTCGGGATTCGGAGCGTATAAAACCGGATATGAATTCGGAAAACTCGGGTTGGCAATCAGTGAGAGGTTGAACGACCGATTATTTCAGGGAAGAGCGAATTTCCTTATGGCATCGGTACTTAATCATTGGAAGAACCATGCAAAGACAAATCTTACCTATCTCGGCGACGGCAGAAAGACGAGCATCGAAAGCGGAGATTTTAAATATGCCTCCTATGCCGATATTCATATTGCAATGTCTTCATTATTTATCGGACATCCGCTTGGCGAGATTATACAACATCTGAATCCGGCGATCGGGTTTGCCCGGAAGATTCATTTCGACGATGTGGCACTGGCATTAACAACGTTCCGGCAGTTTATTCTTAACTTGCAGGGGCAGACAAAAGGAAAAGCGACATTTGATACGGATGATTTCCGGGAGTCTGAATTCTCGGATAAACTCAACGCATCGAAATTCAGTGTCGCGAAGATGTATTTTCTCCTCCATAAAATTGAAAGTGCGTATCTCCTGGGTAACTACGGTGATGCTATGGAATACATCAATCGATCGAAGGATTTAACATACAACCTGAGCGGACAGTTAGTCGAAGCAGAGTATTACTTCTATGAATCGTTACTGCTTACCGCCATGTTCCAGAAAGCATCGGCGCGGGAAAGGGCAGGATATAAAAAAACACTTGCAGGTAATCTGAAAAAATTTAAGCGGTGGACGGAACATTGTCCGGAGAATTTTGAAAATATGTATCTGCTCCTTCAGGCCGAGACGGCTGCACTATCAGGTCGGACGGAAGCGGCGATGAATTTGTATGATGATGCGATACGGTCCGCGAAGGAACATCAATTTATTCCTATGGAATCGCTGGCGAATGAACGGGCGGGGCTGTTCTTTCTTTCAAGGGGTAAGACGAAAATTGCCGATCTGTACCTGATGGAAGCTCACCGGGGATATGCCACGTGGGGCGCAAGCGCAAAAGTCAACGCGATGCATGAAAAGTTTCCGCAAATTACTGAATCGAAAAAACTACAAAGGAAGAACATGACCGCTTCCAAGGTCGGGACAAGTACGGAATTATCTTCCTCGGCGATCGATTATATCTCTCTTCTCAAAGCGTCTCAGGCGCTCTCGGAAGAGATCGAATATGAAAAAGTAATGAAGAACATGATGCGCATTGTGCTCGAAAACGCCGGAGCTGAACGCGGCTATTTTATAACCGGGATTGAAAACACATACTTTTTAACTGCATCGGCATCAACCGGAGATCAGGAGAGGTTAACGCTCATGCGTGTCCCTCTGCAGGAAAGTGCGGATCTCTCCCGGCAAATCGTTCAATATGTTGCACGCGCAAAAGAAAGTCTAGTGCTCCACGATGCATCAAACGAGCCGGCATTTGCGGCAGATCCTTATATCATTCGTACATCGCCGAAATCGGTGCTCTGCACACCGATATATCACCAGGGGAAGCTTGCCGGTATATTATATCTTGAAAACAACATGATACCAGGTGCTTTTACGGAACAGCGGCTTCAGATATTGAATCATTTATCCTCGCAAATCGCAATTTCAATTGAGAATGCTCATTTACATGAGCAGGAAAAAGAATTAGTACGTATCCGCGAGGAGGTTCAGGTTGCTTCCCGCATACAACGGGACCTGCTGCCCCAATCCGCACCGGTCATTCAGGGATATGAATTATGCGGTATAAATATATCTGCCCAGGTTGTCGGCGGCGATTATTACGATTTCATACGTGTCGATGAGAAAAATATCGCACTATGTCTGGGAGATGTTTCGGGGAAAGGACTTCCCGCGGCATTGTTAATGGCTAATCTTCAGGCTACACTGCGGGCACAGATTATCAATGCCGAATCGGTGAAAGAATGTATCCATCGCTCCAATAACCTGTTGTGCAAAAGCACGGGTGCNGACAGATTCATCACTTTATTCTGCGGCATGCTCGATACGACCACGCATCGCTTTACTTTCACCAACGCCGGTCACGATAGCCCGTATTTCTTTAGCGGCAACGGTTCGCCGTCGCGGCTGGTTACCGGGTCGCTGGTACTCGGTATGCTCGAAGATTTTCCGTTCGAAGAGCAGGTTGTAACATTTCAGCAGGGGGACATGCTTGTGATATATTCGGACGGAGTATCCGAAGCGATGAATGAGCGGCAGGAAGATTTTGGAGAATCGAGATTTGAAACACTGCTATCGCAGTATCGGGACAGACCCGTGAACGAACTGATGGAATTACTCATCACCGAGATTAAATCCCACATCGGAGATGCACCCCAATCCGATGATATTACTCTCCTGATTGTAAAAAGAGCAATGAACTAACATAGCGGCTATTCTATAACCATAAAAAATTGCAGGTAAAGGAATTCAAAATGATTGGTACAACGGTTTCTCATTACAGGATACTTGAAAAATTAGGCGAGGGGGGAATGGGCGTTGTCTATAAAGCAATAGACACCAAACTCGACCGCACCGTCGCTTTGAAATTTCTTCCTTCTCATTTATCTGATTCGGAAGAAAATAAATCCAGATTTCTCCAGGAAGCCAAAGCTGCTGCCGCGTTATCCGATCCCCATATTCTGAATATTTACGAGATCGGTGAGCAGGACGGGAATATGTTCCTCGTTATGGAATATATTCAGGGGAAAACACTCCGCCAGTATCTCAAGAATCTGAAATCGAGCGGTGGTATTCCCGTACCGCAAGCAATTGACTGGACACTGCAGATAGCCCGGGGATTGAAAGCGGCGCACGCAATGAACATCATTCACCGGGATATAAAACCCGAGAATATTATGGTAACACCCGACAACCGGATGCGGATCATGGATTTTGGGCTTGCAAAGTTAAAGGGTAGCGCCGGATTGACGAGAACAGGCCAGTCGCTCGGGACGCTTTCATATATGTCACCCGAACAGGCACAGGGTATAAAGACCGATCAACGTACCGACATCTGGTCGCTCGGTGTTGTATTCTATGAACTGCTCACCGGTGAGGTGCCGTTTACGGCCGAGCATGATGCCGCATTGATCTACCTTATCGCAAATGAAGATCCCCCCGCTCCGAGTGCATTCGACCGGAAAATACCCCATCAGATCGATGTATTTGTCGGGAGATTGTTGGATAAAGAGACCGCACGGCGATTCCAAACGGTACAGGATGTGATAGAAAATCTGGAATTCGTTAAGAAAGAGATCGAAGAAACGTCGAGTTCCGATAAGACTAAATCCATCGCCGTTCTCCCGTTTGAAAATATCAGTCCCGAAAAGGAAAGCGAATATTTCAGCGACGGTTTAACCGAGGAGCTTATCATCCATCTTTCGAGATTAAAAGACATCGGTGTTGTTTCGCGCACGACGACGATGCAGTATAAAGGAACAAAAAAGGATATTAAAACCATCGGAAGAGAACTCGGGGCACGCTATATAATCGAGGGGAGTGTCCGGAAATTTCAGGATAACCTGCGTATCGCTGTTCAGCTGATCGATGTCGAGAGCGACAGGCAGTTATGGGCGGAGACATATAAAGGAAAACTCGCAGACGTATTCGATATTCAGGAACAGGTATCGAAACAGGTCGTCGATGCATTAATGGTGAAACTCTCTCCCACCGAGCGGGTCATTTTATCGAAACGTCCGACTGCCAATGCCGAGGCATTCGATTATAATCTCAGGGCAAGGAATTATTTTTATCGTTTGACAAAGAATAATGTCAATCTGGGGATTCAATTATTTCATAAAGCTATTGAGCTTGACTCCCGATACGCAGATGCATATGCAGGGCTTGGTGAAGCTCATGCCGTTTATTATGCGTATTTCGAACGGTCGGAATCCCGCCTTGAAAAAGCGATTGAATTCAGCATGAAAGCACTCATGTATGATTCGAATCTATCCGAGGCGTATGCTGCATTGGGGCTTGCATATTATTATCAGGAGAAATATGATGAGGCGCTTACCGCGATTAATAAATCTATTGAACTTGATCCGAATAATTTCTTCGGCTACTGGATTCTCGGCCGGTTATACTTCACTATCGACAGAGAGCGTGATGCTATTGAACCGTTTGAAAAAGTAATCGCGCTGAATCCTGATTTCTATACAGTGTACAGTGATCTGCGGATGGTATATGAACGGCTGGGTGAGAAAAATAAAATCAATGAGATCGATAGGCAGACCTTAGCGCTTTATCCGAAATATCTCGGAGCAAATCCGGATGACGCGCGGGCACGTCTCTTTTATGCATCGGATCTGGCAAATGCCGGGAAGCTGGAAGATGCAAAGAAAGAAATGGCGATCGCATTGGAACTCAGTCCGAATGATTCTGTCATGTTTTACAATGCAGCGTGTTTTTATGCGGGTATCGGTGAAAATCAGGACGCGATTGATTCGCTTGTACGTGCCTTTGAAGGGGGCTTTCATCAGGTTGAATGGATTAAGCGTGACCCCGACCTTGATCCGATACGACGTGAACCGGGGTATATTGAATTAATGAAGGATAAATAAATGATCGGTAAAACAGTTTTACATTATCGGATAGTTGAGAAGTTAGGCGAAGGCGGAATGGGCGTCGTCTATAAAGCGGAAGATACCAGATTGAAACGTCCGGTTGCCATTAAGTTTCTTCCGCGCCATATTTCTTCAAACGAACATGAACGGGAACGGTTTCAAATAGAAGCGCAAGCTGCCGCGGCTCTGAACCATCCCAATATATCCACGATTCACGCAATCGAAGAATATGACGATGAAGTATTTATCGTGATGGAGTACATCGACGGACCGGAGTTGAAAACGAAAATCGATTCCGGTCGTATGGATGTCGAAGAGGCGCTCACTCTGGTAGAGCAGATAGCCAAAGGATTGCAAACCGCTCATCATAAAGAAATATATCACCGTGATGTAAAAAGCACCAACGTGATGCTTACCCGGTCGGGACAGGTAAAGGTCATGGATTTCGGTCTTGCAAAATTAAAGGGTTCCGCACAAATCACAAAGGCGGGTACAACTGTCGGGACGGTTGCATATATGTCTCCTGAACAGGCCCGCGGTGAAAAAATTGATCATCGTTCGGATATCTGGTCGTTGGGAATTATTCTGTATGAAATGCTTGCAGGGAAATTGCCGTACGGGGGAGATTTCGAGCAGGCAATCCTCTATTCAATCCTGAATGAGGATCTGGAACCGATAACGTCAGTCAGAGAGGATGTCCCAATAAAAATCGAGCAAATGCTAAAGAAAATGCTCAGCAAGGATCTGAATTTCAGATATCAGGACCTGGATGAATTCCTGAAAGACCTTACCGATTTCCGGAACAAAAAAACAGTTGTCAAGAAAGACGATGATGAAAAAACGATTGCCGTGCTTCCTTTTGAAAATATCAGTCCCGACAAAGAAACCGATTATTTTGCGGACGGTCTGGCCGAGGAGCTTATCATTAATTTATCGAAGATAAAAGAAGTACATGTCGTTGCGCGGACGAATTCGATGCGTTACAAGGGAACCGAGAAAAATATCAATACAATAGGGAGAGAATTGGGAGTGCGATATATCATGGAAGGGAGCGTCCGGAAATTTAAAGACGATTTAAGAATATCGGTCCAGATGATCGATGTCTCGAAAGGAACGCAGCTCTGGGGTGAAACATATAAAGGTAAGCTTGCGGATATTTTCGATATCCAGGAAGAAGTCTCGAAAGAAATTGTGGATGCATTAATGTTGAAACTATCGCCGGTTGAAAAAGTCGAACTCACCAAACGACCGACCCTCAACGCAGAGGCATTCGACTGTTATCTGAAGGGAAGAAACTTTTTAATGAACAGGACAAAGAATAATCTTGATTTTGCAATTTTACTTTTTCAAAAAGCCGTCGATCTCGATTCGAGATTTGCATCGGCGTATGCGGGTTTGGGAGAAGCATACGCAATAATGTACCGTGATTTCGACCGGCAGGAAAGCTGGCTTGATAAAGCGATGGAGGTAAGTCTGAAAGGATTGATGTACGATTCCTCGCTCTCGGAAGCGTATGCATCGCTCGGTCTTGCATATTACGGAAAGGATGCGCTCGATGAGGCATTGTCGGCAAGTAAAAAAGCTATTGAACTTGATCCGAATAACTTTAATGCATATTGGATCCTCTCGAGAATTTATCACTCTTCCGATCGCGACAGAGATGCATGTGTTGCACTTGAGAAAGTCGTTTCGATCAATCCCAGTTTTCTCACCGCGTATGACGATCTGGGAATGTATTATGAGCGGTTGGGTGATACTGAAAATCTAGAGAGAACCATTCAGAGNGTTCTCACGGTTGTTCCAAAATATCTTGTCCAGCATCCTGAAGATACGTACCGGAGAATGGCGTACGCAGTCACATTAGCAAAGGCAGAGAAAATAGAAGAAGCGAAAGCTGAAGGAGAAAAGGCGCTCGAGTTAAGTCCCAACGATCCGATAATGATGTATTACGGGGCGTGTTTGTACGCCCGGCTCGGCGAAAAAGAGACCGCAGTGCAGCTTCTCGGTAATGCGGTAAAAAACGGCTATGAAAATTATGAATGGATTAAACGCGATCCCGATTTTGAGAGTATCCGCCGGGAATCGGGATATATTGAATTGATGAAAGGTAAATAAATCTATGATAAACCAAAATGTTTTGCATTACAAGATTACTGAAGAGTTAGGCCGGGGCGGTATGGGCATTGTTTACAAAGCGCAGGATACAAAACTTGAGCGGCAGGTGGCGATAAAATTCCTGCCCCCGCATATCGCACAGTCGGAAAGCGATAAACTCCGTTTTCTTCAGGAAGCCAAGGCGGCTGCTGCATTGAACCATCCGAATATACTGCACGTACATGAAATAAATGAGTACGAGAGTAATCTTTTCCTTGTAATGGAATTCATCGAAGGCAAGACACTGAAAGCCGCCATTGCCGATCAGCAATCCGGTAAAGGTGTCGGTATGGAGAAGGCGATTCACTGGGTAGTACAAACCGCCGAAGGATTAAAAGCCGCGCACGACAGAGGTATCATCCACAGAGATATTAAGCCCGAAAACATAATGCTCACGAATGATAATCGTGTGAAGATCATGGATTTCGGTCTTGCAAAACTGAAAAGCGGATCGGGACTTACAAAAGCCGGCATGTCGCTCGGTACGCTCGGGTATATGTCTCCCGAACAGGCACAGGGAGAAGGGGTCGATCAGCGCTCCGACATCTGGTCGCTTGGCATTGTATTCTATGAACTGCTCACCGGGGAACTTCCCTTTAAAGCGGAACACGATGCGGCATTGATGTACCTGATCATCAACGAGGAACCGCACGTTCCGAGCACCCTTGACCGAAAAATATCTCATGCAGTCGATATGCTCGTGATGAAGATGCTTTCCAAGAGTGTCGAACGACGCTATCACACCATGGATGAGGTTATTAAAGAGATCCATGCGTTAAAAACCGAATTGGAATCGGCAGAGCGCGGAACGAAGGCAAAAGCAATCGCCGTGCTCCCGTTTGAGAATATAAGCGCCGAGAAAGAAAACGATTATTTCGGCGACGGACTTACCGAAGAATTAATCGCCAACTTATCGCGGTTAAAAGATATAGGCGTTGTTTCGAGAACAACCTCGATGCAGTACAAAGGAACGAAAAAAGACATCAAGACCATCGGGAAAGAACTCGGTGCCCAATATATCCTTGAGGGAAGCGTTCGCAAATATCAGGATAATCTACGGATTACCGTACAGTTGATTGATGTGTTGAACGACCGTCAGCTATGGGCTGAAACGTATAAGGGCAAGCTTGAGGATGTTTTCGATATACAGGAGCAGGTGTCGAAACAAATTGTGGATGCCATGGTGCTGCGGCTCACACCGACCGAGAAAATTGTACTCACGAAACGTTCGACGGTCAACGCGGATGCTTTTGACTGCTACTTGCGCGGAAGAGACTTCCTATACCGGCGAACCAAAAACGGTGTGCAATTTGCGATACAGCTTTTTCAAAAAGCAATTGAATTGGATCCGCGCTATGCAGCTGCATATGCCGGATTGGGTGAAGCTTACGCGACCCTTCACTATGACTATGATACCAAAGATATCTGGATCGATAAGGCAATTGAATCATGCCTTAAAGCGTTAATGTACGACGCCACACTCTCTGAAGCATACTCGGCATTGGGACTCGCGTATATGAGCAGGAAATCACTTGAGGAAGGTATTGCCGCGGCGCAAAAAGCGATTGATCTCGATTCCAAAAACTTTACAAGCTACTGGATACTAGGAAGAATTTACCATATTGCAGACCGCGACAGGGATGCGGCCCGGATGTACATAAAGGCAATTGAACTCAATCCGAATTTCCATACAGCGTACGGCGATCTTCGTGTCGTATATGATAGACTCGGGGAGAAAGAGAAGCATGACGAAATACTGAATAGATTGATTCAAATTTACCCGACGTACCTTGCCCAGCATCCGGACGATGCCCGATCCCATATTTATTATGCGATAGATCTTGCCCACGTGAACAGGATCGACGAAGCTAAGCAAGAGGCGGAAAAAGCCCTCGAGCTTAGTCCGGGAGATTCCCTTATGATGTATAACGCAGCATGTTTCTATGCACGCATTAATGAAAAAAATCACGCGGTAGATTCGCTAAAAAACTCCATTTTTGCCGGACTTGAAGACTACGAGTGGATTAAACGCGACCCGGATCTCGACAACATCCGCGAAGAACCCGGTTATATCGAACTAATGAAAGGTAAATAAAAGAATGATCGGACAGAAAATTTTACACTATCAGATTCTGGAAAAATTAGGTGAAGGCGGTATGGGGGTTGTCTATAAAGCACAAGACACAAGGCTTGACCGTCTTGTCGCACTGAAGTTCCTTCCATCGGGCTACAGCAGCGACGAGCAGGAGAAAAAACGCTTCATCCAGGAAGCACGGGCAGCGTCGTCGCTTGATCATCCGAATATCTGCACCATCTACGAGATCGGCGAAGAGGACGGGAAGTTATTCATTGTGATGGGATATTACGACGGGGAAACGTTGAGAAACCGGCTTTCACGCAGTGCATACGATCCGAAGGAAGCTCTGAAGCTTTCCCGCGGCATTGCGGAGGGGCTCGCGTGTGCGCATGTGCAGGGGATTATTCACCGCGATATCAAACCGGCAAACATTATCGTGACGAAGGATAACACGCCGAAGATTCTCGATTTCGGACTTGCCAAACTCAGCGGACAAACCCAGATGACGAAAGCCGGCTCCACGTTAGGGACTGCGGCTTATATGTCTCCCGAACAAGCGCACGGAGAAAAGACCGGGCACCACACTGATATCTGGTCGTTTGGTGTTGTGCTGTATGAGATGTTGACGGGTGAAATCCCATTCCGCGCAGAACACGAAGCGGCGATGATGTATCGCATTATGAACGAGGAAGCACCTCCGCCCAGCGGGCTGGACAAAAGGATACCCCGGGTTATCGATCAGCTCGTATTGAAGATGCTCGAGAAAGACCCGGCACGGAGATATCGGACGATGGATGAGGTAGTACGTGCTATAACAGAAACACGTGAAGCAATGGAAACTGCCGCAGCATTACCGAAGACTAAAGCAATAGCGGTTCTCCCCTTCAGCAACATCAGTCCTGATAAAGAGAGCGACTATTTCAGTGACGGACTGACTGATGAGTTGATCACGAATCTTTCACGTTTGAAAGATATACGCGTCGTACCCCGTACAACGGCAATGCAGTATAAGGGGACAAAGAAGGACAATAAGACCATAGGGTATGAACTTGGTGTACCGTATATTCTGGCGGGAAGCGTCCGGAAGTTCCAGGAAAATCTTCGTATTACAGTTGAACTTGTTGACATCGCGAGCGATGCACAGATGTGGGCTGATGCGTATAAAGGAAAACTGGAGGATGTGTTCGACTTCCAGGAACAGGTTTCTCAGAAGATTGTCGATGCATTGATGCTGAAACTTACGCCGACTGAAAAAATCGTTCTCTCGAAGCGGCAAACGGAAAACTCTGAAGCGTTTGATTGCTACCTGCGCGGCAGAGAATTCCTGTATAGACACACGAAGAGTGCTGTTCAGATTGCTATAGAATTATTTCAGAAAGCAACGCAGCTTGACACACGGTACGCGGCTGCGTATGCGGGCTTGGGGGAAGCGTATGCACATCTCTATGAAAATTTCGAGAAAAAAGAAACCTGGCTTAACAGGGCATTAGAGGCGGGCCTGAAAGCACAGATGTATGATTCAACACTCTCGGAAGCGTATGCGACGCTTGCTCTGGTATACTTTCGTATGACTGATATCGGAAAAGGATCTCTTGAAGATACTCTATCCGCAGGTCAAAAGGCGATCGAGCTTGATCCGAATAATTATATCGGCTATTGGATATTGGGTCGAATTTATCATACGACAGACCGTGACCAGGAAGCGGTGAGTATGTACAGGAAAGTGATTGAGATAAATCCGGATTTCTATTCCGCATACATGGACCTTCAGACAGCGTATGAAAAACTGGGTCAAAAGGATAGATGGACGGAGACACTTAACGCCGCTCTCAAAATGTATCCAAGGTATCTTCTTCAGCATCCGGATGAGGGCCGTGCTCACATTTTATATGCTGCAGATCTGACAAAGGTTGGCAGGTTCGATGAGGCAAGGGTCGAAGCAGCAAAGGCAATCCAGCTCAGTCCCGATGATTCCCTTATGTTGTACAATGTTGCTTGTTTTTACTCCCGCCTCGGGGAGAAGAACACAGCAGTAGAGACACTCAAGAAAGCAATAATCTCGGGCTATGAGAACTACGAGTGGATCAAACGCGATTCGGACTTCGATAATATCCGCAGCGAGCCGGCATATATTGAATTAATGGAAGGAAAATGAACCTATGATCGGACAAATGATAGCTCATTACAAAATTCTTGAAAAGTTAGGAGAAGGCGGAATGGGCATTGTGTACAAAGCCCACGATACTAAACTCGGCCGAACCGTTGCATTGAAGCTCCTCCCCCACAAATTTTCAGAATCCGAAGAGAATAAAACCCGTTTTATGCAGGAAGCAAAAGCAGTTGCAGCGCTCAGCCATTCGAATATTCTGAATATNTACGAAATTATCGAACCGGAAGGNGAAATGTGTCTCGTGATGGANTTAATAGANGGAGATACGTTGAANTCATATATCACAAATCTGAATACCGGATTGGGAGTACCGGTACAACAGGCGCTCACGTGGACGTTACAGATTGCNGAGGGATTGAAAACTGCACACGAAAAAAATATCATCCATCGNGATATAAAACCGCAGAATATCATGCTGAGAGGAAACGGCCAGATTAAAATAATGGATTTCGGATTAGCGAAGCTGTCAAATACCGCAACGATCACACGACCAGGGACAACGGTAGGTACGCTTGCCTATATGTCTCCCGAACAGGCCCAGGGTCTTGCCGCCGATCATCGATCTGATATCTGGTCGCTCGGCGTGATACTGTATGAAATGCTTACCGCCGAACTTCCGTTTAAAGCCGAACACGAAGCGGGTATTTCTTACATGATTATCAACGTAGATCCGACGCCGCCGAGCGCACTTGATCTGAAAATACCACATCGAGTCGATACAGTTGTTACAAAACTGCTCGAGAAAGATCCCGAAAATCGTTATCAAAATATGGATGAAGTCATCAAAGCGGTAACATCGACACAAAAGGAAATCGAGCTTGCTGCAACAGCCGCTAAGACGAAAGCCATTGCCGTTCTTCCGTTCGACAACATCAGTCCGGAAAAAGAGAGTGAATATTTCTGCGATGGTTTAATGGGTGAACTTATTGCTAATCTTTCACGGCTGAAAGATATCCGGGTGGTTTCGAGAACTTCGTCGATGCAGTATAAGGGGACGAAAAAGGATATTAAAACCATCGGCAGGGAACTCGACGCCAGGTATATTATAGAAGGAAACGTCCGCAAATTTCAGGATAACCTTCGTATAACCGCACAATTAATCGACGTGGATACGGATGCACAACTGTGGGCGGAAACCTATAAAGGAACGCTTGCGGATGTATTCGACATACAGGAGCAAGTCTCACGTCAGATAGTGGATGCGTTGATGTTAAAATTAACACCCGGTGAAAAAGTCGTTCTTGCCAAACGGGCAACCGTTAATGCCGAGGCATTCGATTGCTATCTCCGGGCGAGGGATTTTCTGTATCGCCGGACAAAAAATAGTCTGCAATTTGCCATCCAACTTTTTCAGAAAGCGATTGATATCGATACAAGATATGCTGCTGCGTACGCCGGACTGGGAGAAGCATATGCAACGCTTCATTATGATTATGACACAAAAGAGATCTGGATCGACAAAGCGATAGAATCGAGTCTGAAAGCATTAATGTATGATTCAACTGTTTCTGAAGCATATGCAGCTCTCGCGCTTGCTTATTTCAGCAAAAAATCACTTCAGGAGGCGGAAGCTGCCGCACTCAAGGCCATCGACCTCGGTCCGAATATATTTACCGGTTACTGGGTTTTAGCGAGAATCTATCACGTGACGGATAGAGATAAAGAATCTGTCGAACATTTGAAAAAAACTATTGAATTGAATCCCGATTTTCACACGGCATACTCTCAGTTACGAATGGTATATGAACGATTGGGAGATAAAGAAAATTATGAACAAATGCTCAGATTAGGGTTGGAAGTTTTACCTCGATATTTGTCGCGACATCCGGACGATGCGCGATCAAGAATATATTACGCAACCGAATTAGCACAGGTGAACAGGGTTGAGGAGGCAAAGGCAGAAGCAAAAAAAGCGCTGGATCTAAGTCCGGGAGATCCACTTATGTTATACAATGCTGCGTGTTGTTACGCTCGGCTCGGTGAAAAAAAGATAGCGGTCGATACACTGAGGGCCTCGGTGATCGCCGGTCTCGAAGACTATGACTGGATTAAAACCGATCCCGATTTCGACAACATCCGCGAAGAACCCGGTTATATCGAAATGATGAAAGGGAAATAAAGGTTTCGCATGATATTACCCGATTACAGACATAAACTAAACGATGCGGAAACGCTCAGGGGAATTACACCCCATAAAATGAAACATAATAATTGGGTGGATATCCGCAAGCAGTATCCTGCGGTTATGCACTATGCAGTGCTCGTCTCACTGCTGATTGTGATATTGGTATTCAGATTTTTTCCCATATTTCAGCCCGATCTCATGCCTGCACTGGTCGCGCAGGAAATTATCGATATTGAGCAGATAGATATCACACGGCAGGATGATCGCCCCCCACCGCCTCAACGACCCCCGATTGTGATCGAGACACCTTCGGATGCTCTGTTTGATGATCTCGATTTTGACTGGGGTGATATGGATATTTTTGACGACGCGCCGCCTCCACGTCCACCTTCCGCTATGGAAGACGACAGTGAGCACTACTTCGTAGCCGTTGAACAGATGCCCGAAATCATCGGTGGCATCGCAAGTGTATTGAGAAACCTCACATACCCGGAAATTTCAATACGGGCCGGTATCGAAGGTACGGTCTATGTTTTAGCGTATGTTGATGAACAAGGTGTCGTTCAAAAAGTTGACATAGCACGGGGTGTCAGTGTGGGACTTGATGAAGCTGCGATGGAAGCTGTATCGAAGGTACGCTTTATACCCGGTAGTCAACGTGGAATACCAAGGAAAGTTTTAGTAACGGTACCCGTTAAATTTTCTCTGCGTGAAAGGTAAATAACTTACAGGAAAGGTTTATATGATTGGAACAACTGTTTCTCATTACAAGATAATCGAAAAGTTAGGAGAGGGTGGTATGGGCGTCGTTTATAAAGCTCAGGATACCAAACTCGACCGTATTGTGGCACTCAAATTTTTACCCGCTCACCTTTCTGCTTCGGAACAGGATAAAGGACGCTTTCTGCAGGAAGCAAAAGCGGCCGCGGCACTCAATCATCCGAATATCATGAGTGTCTACGAAATTAATAATCACGAGAACATAATGTTTCTTGCCATGGAATTTATCCGGGGGAAAACATTAAAATCGTTGAATGAGATGAACAAAACAGGCGGTGGTATACCGATCAAGAGGGCGATCGACTATGTTCTACAGATAGCTGCGGGATTGAAAAATGCTCACGAAAAAAATATTATACACCGCGATATTAAATCCGAAAACATTATGCTGACGGACGACGAGCGAATAAAAATAATGGATTTCGGACTTGCAAAGCTGAAAAGCGGAAGCAATCTGACAAAAAGCGGAGCCTCACTGGGAACACTTTCATATATGTCGCCGGAGCAGGCACAGGGTATCGTTGTCGATCACCGTACCGACATCTGGTCGTTGGGAGTGGTATTCTATGAACTCGTAACGGGTGAGCTTCCCTTCAAGGCGGAACATGATGCTGCTCTGATATATCTCATAATAAATGAGCACAGTCATTCACCCAGTATGCTCGACCGAAAAATTCCGCAGGTCGTCGATAGAGTGATCGATAAAATGTTGGACAAAAACAGAGAATCCAGGTATCAGACAATGGAAGATGTTCTGACCGGCTTAAAAGATGCAGGAAAAGAACTGGATAATACCAATCAATCGGTAAAAAAGAAAGCCATCGCCGTGCTGCCGTTTGACAATATCAGTTCCGATAAAGAGAATGATTATTTCAGCGAGGGACTCACCGAGGAACTTATCGCTAATCTATCGCGGCTCAAAGAGATGAGAGTTATTTCACGAACGACGACAATGCAGTATAAGGGGATTAAGAAGGATATTAAAACGATCGGGAAGGAACTCGGTGCAAGGTATATTATGGAGGGAAGTGTGCGGAAGTTTCAGGATAATCTGAGAATTACCGCCCAGCTTATCGATGTTGAGAGCGACGAACAACTCTGGGCAGAAACATATAAAGGAAAGCTTGAGGATGTGTTTGATATACAGGAGCAGGTCTCAAAACAGATTGTCGATGCTTTAATGGTGAAGCTTACAACATCTGAAAAGATTGTGCTTACGAAACGGGCCACGCTCAACGCTGAAGCGTTCGATTGTACGCTTCGGGCGAGGAACTTCCTTTACCGGAGAACAAAGAACAGCATTAATTTCGCGATCCAGCTATTTCACCGGGCGATTGAACTTGACCCGCGTTATGCCGGAGCGTATGCCGGACTGGGTGAAGCATATGCCTCACTTTATCAGGATGTTGAGCGAAATGAAGTATGGCTTGATAAGGCAATCGAATCGGGTCTTAAGGCTCTGATGTACGATTCTTCACTCTCAGAAGCATATGCAGCGCTCGGGCTATCGTATTATAATAAACAGCTTCTTGAGGATGCCGTAACTGCGAGCCAAAAAGCTATAGAACTTGATCCGAATAATTTTATCGGCTACTGGATCCTGGGTCGCATTTATCATGGCACCGATCGTGACCGCGAAGCTGCTGAAATGTACAAAAAAGTAATAACGTTGAATCCGGATTTCTATTCGGTCTACGGTGATTTACAGATCGTGTATTCCCGGCTAGGTGAAACAGAACGATATAATCAGATATTACAGGCAGGGCTGGACGTTTATGCACGGTATCTGTTGCAGCACCCCGATGACTCCCGCGGGCATATGTACTATGCGACGGATCTTGTTCAGGTCGGGAGGATTGAAGATGCGAAAGCAGAGGCACAAAGAGCTATGGAATTAAGTCCCGACGATCCGCTTATGCTGTACAACGCCGCATGTTTCTATTCACAATTAAGGGAATCACAATCGGCAATTGATGCTCTGAAACATGCGTTCGCGGCGGGGTACGAAAACTATGAATGGCTGAAACGCGATACCGATCTTGATAATATCAGGAACGAACCTGAATATATTGAATTGATGAAAGGAAAATAGTCCGATGATCGGACAAATTATTTCACATTATAAAATCGTTGAGAAATTAGGGGAGGGTGGTATGGGCGTCGTTTACAAAGCCCACGACACCAAACTCGACCGCACGGTCGCGCTGAAGTTTCTCCCCCTGCATATGCTCGGTAACGACGAGGAGAAAGCGAGATTTTATCGCGAAGCCCGTGCAGCAGCGGCGCTCAATCATCCGAACATAACAACGATCTATGAGATCGATGAAACCGGAGACGCATCCTCCGGCGTACAAACGTATATCGCGATGGAATACGTCGACGGACAAACGGTGAAAGACAAAGTGGCTACCTCGCCGATAAAACTAAAAGAAGCAATTGACAACGCAATTCAGATTGCCGAAGGTCTTCAGGCAGCGCACGAGAAAGGTATCATACACCGGGATATCAAGAGCGCCAACATTATGATTACCGGTAACGGCCGGGTAAAGATAATGGATTTCGGACTTGCAAAATTATCCGGGGGAAGCGTGCAGCTTACAAAACTCGGCAGTACGCTCGGAACGGTTGCGTATATGTCGCCCGAGCAGGCACAGGGAGAGAAGCTCGATCACCGTTCGGACCTGTGGTCGCTCGGCGTGGTTTTATATGAAATGATAACCGGACAACTGCCGTTTAAAGGAGAGTTCGAACAGGTAGTCGTATATTCTTTAATCAATGAAGACCCGGAGCCGGTTACCGCGCTACGCTCCGGTATTCCGATGGAACTGGAACGCATCGTCTTCAAAGCTCTGTCGAAAGATCCTGCAACACGTTATCAGCATACCGACGATTTGATAGCCGACCTGAAAGCGCTCAGACAGTCCACATCGTCAACATCAAGAATTTCAAAACCGGTACAAACTTCATCGGGTGCTTCGCAAGTACGCACGCCGAAGCCGAAACGTAATTTACTGCCGTATGCAGCAATTATACTTATCGCATTTTTACTCGGTGCAGGAGTGATGTTGGGGATTGGATCACGATCGGAAAATCAAAATGCTCCCGTTACCCGATTAGTACTGCCCGCAGAAAATGATGACCTTGAGTTTGTGAACTTCCGTGTATCACCCGACGGTTCCCGTCTCGTATATCTTGCCGGTAAAGGGGAGAACGAGCAGCTCTATATCAGGGAAATGGACAATTTTAATGCGCGGCCGATACCGAATACGAAAGGGTTAGGAATCACCGGTGGTTTTTTTTCACCCGACGGTCGATGGTTCGGCTTTATAGCACAGGGTAAGCTTATGAAAATATCTCTTGCCGGCGGAACACCGATTGCAATATGCGATGCACAACCTCAACAATCGGCAAGCTGGGGTGAAGACGGGAATATTGTCTTTACGGCGGAATGGGGAAGTCCGCTCTGGATCGTTTCATCCGATGCCGGTTCGACTCCCCGTCCGCTTACGACGCTCAACGTCGAAGACGGCGAACGCGGACACATACTGCCGCACATGCTGCCGGGAGGTAAGACGGCTCTCTTTACGATCTGGACCGGCGCGGCGTGGGATGAAGCCCGCATTGCGGTCGTCGATATAGCAACCGGTGAGCACCGGGTTTTATTCCGGGGTGGAACGGATACACGGTATCTGAGATCGGGTCACATCGTCTATATGCGCGGTTCGACGCTAATGGCTGTACCATTCAATCTGAAAAGTCTCAAAGTAACGGGTGAGGCGCTGCCCGTGCTGGATAATATCCGTGTTGAGGGCGGCGGCGGTTATGCCCACATGAGTTTCTCTGACAATGGGTCAATCGTTTATGCACAGGGTGATGTTGAGTATACCCCAACGGTTCTTACACTTATCGATGAAGCCGGCAACAAAAGAGAATTACAATCGGTGGGAAAAAGTTTCGGTGAACCGGTCTTCTCCCCGGACGGTACACGGCTGCTTGTCATTATATACGGTTCGACGTATCACGTCGGAATTTACGATCTTCGCCGCGATATTCTCTCTCCGCTTACTTTTTCGGCAGATAACTGGAGAGCGGCATGGCATCCCGACGGTTCCAGGATTTCTTTCTCATCCAATCCGGATGGAAACTATCAGATCTATATCATATCGGCGGACGGAGGGGGAACACCGCAAAAATTATTCGAACAGGAGGGCAATCCGTTCCCGGCAGCCTGGTCTCCCGACGGGAAATCGCTTGCGTACGTCGTAACAGGTGTCGATACGCGTGGGGATATCTGGATTTATATACCGGATGAAGAACCCCGGATGCGTCCGTTTATTACAACTCCTGCAATGGTAAACGCTCCGTCTATTTCACCCGACGGCGAGTGGATAACGTATGTATCGTTCGAAACAGGTAGTGCAGAAGTATATCTACAACCCTTCCCCGAAGGGAGCGGGAAATGGAGGATTTCTAACGGAGGCGGATTCACTCCCACCTGGAACGCACAGGGTAACAAGATTTATTATAGGCGACAGGATACTATATATTCCGTGTCCGTTACACCCCGAACCGGAACCATCGATATCGGACGTGAAGAACCTGTTATGTCTGTCGAACGATTACTAAATTTCGACCTGAGTCCGGACGGTAAAACCATGATAGTTACCCAACAGGGGGTCGATAATACATCCGCCAAACTTAATGTAATTTTGAACTGGTTTGAAGAAGTAAATCGTATTGCAGAGAGATAATAATATAAAATCAAGGTTTGAGTTTATGGTTGATCAGATGATATCTCATTACAAGATTCTCGATAAGCTTGGAGAAGGTGGTATGGGAGTAGTGTATAGGGCCCACGACACCAAATTCCAAAATCGCCCGCGAATGTTTTTTATGAGCGGATGCGATTTTGAGAATCCCGCCGTTTTTTGGCGGG
>SL_3KL_010_SEDDRAFT_10000509_pt1 | contig 32069 bp, 32 predicted proteins | sample SodLakKL_010_SED_2_FD_10381 | JGI IMG/M metagenome (IMG submission 10381)
GGCGGCCATGACGGTCCACAGGCGGGGCAGGCTGGCCGGGAGCCAGAATTCGGTAATCGGATTGATTCCGGCCAGCAGGCCATAGCCACTGGCAATCACGAGCAACACCAGGTGAGTCAGGATGATCGCGGCCAGGAACATGGCCGGTATCAGCAAGGCAGCAGTTGCCAGCTTCGAGGTCACGGTCATCCAGTCCGAAACTGGCAGCGATTTCCAGAACAGGATGGATCGGTCCTTGCGGTCATCGTAGAGGCTGCCGGCCAGGTAGAAGAGAATGATCAGCAGCATCAGCTGGAAGAAAATGGTGGCAAACGAAAAAAGCATGCCCGATACCACCAGGTTCTTCTGTTCGAAGGGTTCGTTGGCGAACATGCGCAACGCGTCGGTGGTAAAGGCCATTTGGCCATCGAAGCGGGCGCCGATGACCAGCGTTACGACGGTGAACAGGATGATCAGTGCAGCGATTCCCAGTGGCGTCCACTTGAAGGCCACTGGGCTTTCCCACAATTCGCGCCTTAGCAGGGTCCAGAGCGTGATGAAAGTTTGCTGGTTCATGCCGGCTGCTCCTCCGTGGCGTATTCCTGATCCTCGTCTCCCATCAGTGCAACGAACAAATCGGCAATGTTGGGCCGGTGAATTTCGCCGATCTGGGCCAGCTCTCCGGTGTCGACACTGTCGTAAAGGAAGATATGACGGCCAAACAGGATTCGTTCATTGATCGGGTTGAAGTGCTTGGCCTGATCGACCATGTCCGGCTTGACCATGACCTCGGTATAGCGCTCATGGATTTCGTCCATGCCGCTATTGAGAATCAGTTTGCCGTCTCGAATGAAAATGAGATCGGTGAGGATGTGTTCGACCTCTTCCACCTGGTGGGTGGTGATGACGATGGTTCGTTCCTCGTCGAAATATTCATTGAGCAGGTTCGAGTAGAAACGCTTGCGAAACAGGATATCCAGGCCCAGCGTGGGCTCATCAAGGACCAGCAATCGGGCATCAATGGCCATGACCAGCGCCAGATGCAATTGCACCACCATGCCCTTGGACAGGGTCTTGATTTTGGCATTCTGCTGAATCTTGGTGCGCGCCAGGTAATGCATGCACTTCTCACGCGAAAAGCCGGGATGCAGTTTCTCGGTCAATTCGATGATCTCTCGGACCCGCGCCCAGCGGGGCAAGACAGCGACATCGGCAATGAAGCAGACATCTTTCATCAAACGGTCTCTCTGTCGAGCCGGTTCGAGTCCCAGCACTTCCAGGTGACCCTGGTAGTGACCAAGGCCGAGAATGGCCTTGAGAGCAGTCGTCTTGCCGGCGCCATTGGGGCCGATCAGTCCAACGATGCGTCCGGCCGGAATGTCCAGATCGATTCCGTCCAGGGCGCGGGTCTTTCCGTAATGCCGGTGGAGATTGCGGGCCTTGATGATCTCGCTCATTTCGGGTGAGTCCTTTAATTCTTGTCGAGTTCGGAAAGGTCGTCCAGGGTGAGTCCAAGTTTTTCAAGTCGAGCGGCCAGCCTGGGCCACTCTTCCTTGATGAACTTTTCGCGTTCGCTGGCCAGCAGTCGTTGACGCGCGCCTTCACACACGAACATGCCCACACCGCGTCGCTTTTCGACCAGTTCATCGTCGACCAGCGACTGGTAGGCCTTTGAGACCGTCAGCGGGTTGATCTGAAAGTCGACGGCAACCTGGCGAACCGAAGGCAGAGGCTGATTTTCCGGCAGGGTGCCGTCCAGAATGGCGGCAACCGTCTTCTCGCGCAACTGCCAGTAAATCGGCTGGTTGTCGTCCCAGTTCGCACTCATCAACCACCGTTCCAGTGAAGTGGAAACCAGGGCAGCAAGCCGGCCGGGGGAACCTGTTCGGGTTGCCGGGCCCGGGGGCGTTGATTGCGATCGGATGTGGCCGAGAGGTCATTGCCGGCTGACTCGGAGGCGCCGGCGGCCCACTCCGTGCCTTGTTGGGTATCCAGTTCGGCACGCAGGGACTGTTCGCGGCTCTGGAAATCCGAGGCGAACGCCAGTGCGAGACAGATGCCGGCGGCAATTGCGGCCAGGCCGTGGGGAATCTGCAATGTCTTTCGTCTGACAACTGGCAACATGACCGTCGCTCCTTTTCTGATCGTGTTGGTGTGCTAGTCTAGTATAACACCACAACAGAGTCAAGCCTTTTTTGAACATTCAACGGTCAGCCATCCGCGCGGGCTGTCGGCAAAGTCATTAAAATCATCGTCTTGAAGTCAACTCTGCTCGAGGAGTTCCAATGGCCGCTCTGGGTCTGCCGGCACGCGATCGAAATCTGTACCGATTTCTTTACAAGCGCCTTTACCTGCCACGCGGCATGGTGCATGGTCTCATGAGCGGCCTGCGAGGCCGCCGCCTGGGTGATGAACTCACGCGGCGCCGTGAGTTGGCGGCTGCACTGGGTCCGGGTGATCTGGAGCTGGATTCAGACAGTGGATGGCGCATGGTCGCGGCGGGTGAAAGCCCGGACCTGACCCGTCTGGCCGGTTTGTGCCGGGATCACTTCGAACATTTTGTGGCGACCGGCAAGGACGAGGAGGTCCGTGCTCGCAATCCCCAGAAACAGTTTCTGCTGGGCGTCTTGTCCGGCAACGAGTTTCTTGATCACCCGGAAATGGTCAGGCTGATGGTGGCTCGGCCGATCGTCGAGGCCGCGGCCCGATATCTGGGCGCGATTCCGCGCCTGGAGGGCGCGGTTCTATGGTGGACGCCTCCCAACGAGTCGCAGACCTCCTCCCAGCAGTGGCATATCGATGAGTTGGCCGGGCGCCAGGTCAAGATTCTGCTCAACTGCAGTGAGGTCAGCGCCGATTGCGGCCCGCTGCATTTTCTTCCCGCCGACCGATCCGATCAATTGCGCGGGCAAATGGGTCACCGTCGCGGGCGTGTCGATGAGCAGCGACTGATGGAGCAAGTCGATGAGGCCGAAATTCTCCAGGCCACCGGAAGTCCGGGTAGTGCCGTGATGCTCGATAGCTCCCGGTGTCTGCATTTTGGCAGCCGGGGCAATCGGCGTGACCGGCTGGTGCTGGCTTTCCACTTTTTCGCGCCGCCATCGCCAGTGGATTCACGCTATCACATCGAACTGGGCGATTCTGGCGAGGCGTATCGGGACCTGGACCCCGTTCAGAAACTGGCCCTCGGCCACAATCTGCGATAAACCCGATTTCACCCGACGGACCGATCTGCTAGACTGATCGGCTTGAACCACCGCTGGGGGTGGTGGTCACAGAGTGCACAAAACCAACCTGTTGATGGAGTAGACAATCCCAATGTTCACGACCCGTATTCTTGCCGCCACCACGGTGGCCGCCGTATTTTCCGTTTCGGCCAGTGCCGAGACGCTGGAGACCCATGAAGAAAGAATCAGCTACACGATTGGCATGGATATCGGTCAATCGCTGGCTGAACAACGCATGGATCTTGACCTCGACTTGCTGATCGAAGCCTTGCGTGCCTCTTACCTGGGTGAAGAGACCCGCCTGACCCAGGAAGAAGCGTTGCAGGAACGTGACTTGTTCATGCAGCGTCGTCAGCAGGAGATGGAGCGCGATCGTGCTGCCGAAGCCGATCGCAATCGCGAGGCTGGGCAGGCTTTCCTGGCCGAGAATCGCCAGCGAGAAGAGGTCGTCGAAACCCAATCGGGCCTGCAGTACCGGGTCATCGAATCCGGAGACGGCGCCAGCCCGGAAGCCACCGACCGGGTCACGGTTCATTACCGTGGCACGCTGATCGACGGCACAGAGTTCGACAGCTCCCATGCTCGCGGCGAGCCGGCCAGTTTTGCCCTCAACCAGGTCATTCCGGGCTGGACCGAAGGTGTGCAGCTCATGCAGGAAGGCGCGGTCTACGAATTCTTCATTCCGAGCGATCTGGCCTATGGCGCCGAGGGACGTCCGGGCCCGATCGGTCCCAATTCGACCCTGATCTTTGAAGTCGAGCTGATCGAAGTTCACTAAACGCAAGTCACAGGGGCGACCACTCGATCATGGGCTCTTTGCAGGATGCCCTGCTCAAGGCAGGGCTGGCCGATGAAAAGCAGGTGCGACAGAAGTCCCGGAAACCAACCGGGACTCGACCCGCTGCCGGCAAGAAGACTTCGTCCAGGGGGCAATCGGCCAAGAAGAAGCGGGTTGCAAAATCCGCGGAGTCCGATCTGGCCCGGGCCTACAAGGCACGCCAGCGCGCTGAGGCTCGTGAAAAGCAGGCCGAAAAGGACCGCCGGGTGGCCGAGCAGGAGGCCCGTCGCAAGCGCAATCTGAAACTGGATCAATTGATTCGGGGCAATACCCTCAACCGCAAGGAAGCCGAATTACCGCGCTACTTCGAACACCTGGGCCGGATTCGCCGCGTACTGTGCACGCCCGAGCAACGCGATCAGCTCAACCGTGGCGAGATTGGCGTGGTCAATCTGCGCGGTTCCTACCTGCTGGTGTCGCTGGAGACCCTCAAGGAATACCAGGAAATCGCCCCCGACCTGGTCCCCGGCCTGGCCGGCAAGGACGAGCCCGAGGACGACGGCAGTCATTATCCGCCGGTGCCGGATGATTTGGTGTGGTAAGGCGGTGAAAGGTAAAAGGTAAAAGGTAAAAGGAAACCCGCCTCCTTTCACCTTTCACCTTTTACCTTTTACCTAGTATCCCAGATTCGGCCGCAGATACTTCTCGGCCTGCTCAAACGAAATCCCCTTGCGTTTCGCATAGTCCTCGACCTGGTCCTTGTTGACCTTGCCGACGACGAAGTACTTGCTGTCGGGATGGCCGAAGTAGTAGCCGCTGACCGAGGCGGTCGGGAGCATGGCAAAACTTTCGGTCAATTGCATTTCGGCATTGCCGGGGGCATCCAGGAGGTCGAAGATCTTGGTCTTCTCGCTGTGATCGGGGCAGGCCGGGTAGCCCGGGGCCGGACGGATGCCGCGATACTTTTCCCCAATCAGGTCCTTGTTGTCCAGGTTTTCGTCCTCTGCGTAGCCCCACAGTTCGGTTCGAACCTTGCGATGCAGCGCTTCGGCCAGTGCTTCGGCCAGGCGATCAGCCAGTGCCTTGAGCATGATATCGGCGTAATCGTCATTTTCCGGCAGGCGCTTCTGAGCCTTTTCGATATCCAGTCCGGCCGTCACGGCAAACAACCCGGCCCAGTCCTTGATGCCGGAATCAGCCGGCGCGACGAAATCAGCCAGGCAAAGGTTTTCAGAGGATTTATCGGCCTGCTGGCGAAGCATTACCAGCCGCTCACGCACTTGCTCACGAGATTCATCGTCGTAAAGCAAGACATCATCGCCTTCGCTGGCGGCCGGCCACAGCGCACAGACGGCTCGGGTTTGCAGCCAGTTTTCCGCGACGATCCTGTCGAGCATTTCGCGAGCGTCCTTGAACAGGCTTGTGGCGGCCTCACCGACGACATCATCCTCGAGAATGTCGGGGTAGCGTCCGGCAAGCTCCCAGGTTCTGAAGAACGGCGTCCAGTCGATGTAGCTGACCAGGTCATCCAGTGGCCAGTTTTCAATAACATGCAGGCCCGGTCGAGCAGGTGCTTCCGGGGTGTGGGTTTCCCAGTCGGGTTTAAAGGCATTGGCGCGAGCCTTGTCGAGACTGATCAGGGGCTTGCGGGATTTCTTGCTTGCTGCACGGTCCCGGTAATCGGCATAGTCATCGCGAATTTTGCGAGTATAGTTGTCCCGGTGAGTCTTGCTGGAGAGTTTGCGCGCAACATCCACAGAGCGTGATGCATCCTTGACCCAGACCACGCCGTTGGGGTAGGCCGGGTCGATCTTGAGCGCGGTATGGGCACGCGAGGTTGTGGCGCCACCGATCATCAATGGCAAGTCAAACTGCTCGCTGTTCATGGCCTCGGCGACAGTGACCATCTCGTCCAGTGACGGGGTGATCAGGCCGGACAGGCCGATGACATCGACGTTTTCCTTGCGCGCTTCCTCGAGAATCTTCTCGACCGGCACCATCACGCCCAGGTCATGAATATCGAAACCGTTGCACGCCAGCACAACGCCAACGATGTTCTTGCCGATGTCGTGCACATCGCCCTTGACGGTGGCCAGCAGGACCTTGCCCTTTTTTTCGCCGGCTTTCTGCTCCTTTTCCAGGTACGGGACCAGGTGAGCGACTGCCTTTTTCATGACCCGGGCCGACTTGACCACCTGGGGCAGAAACATCTTGCCGTCACCGAACAGGTCACCGACATAATTCATGCCGTCCATCAGTGGACCCTCGATGACCTCCAGTGAACTGGGAAGCTGCTGACGGGCTTCCTCTGTGTCCTCGATGACATACTTGTCAATCCCCTTGACCAGCGAGTACTTGAGCCGCTCGGCGACCGGCTTGTCTCGCCAGGCCTCGTCCTTTTCCTGTTTCTTGCCTTCGCCCTTGTATTGGTCGGCAGCTTCCAGAAGGCGTTCGGTGGCGTCTTCGCGGCGATTGAGAACGACATCCTCGACCAGTTCACGAAGCTCAGGATCAATATCGTCGTAGACCTCGAGCTGACCGGCATTGACAATGCCCATGTCCATGCCGGCCTTGGTGGCATGGTAAAGAAACACCGAATGCATGGCTTCGCGCACGACATTGTTGCCGCGAAACGAAAACGACATGTTGGACACGCCGCCCGAGACATGACAATGCGGAAATCGTTTTTTCAATTCCCGGGTGGCATTGATGAACTCCATTGAATAGTTGTTGTGCTCATCCATGCCGGTGGCGACCGGAAAGATGTTCGGGTCGAAGATGATGTCCTCGGGTGGAAAGCCCGCTTGTTCGGTCAGGAGCTTGTGCGCCCGCGATAGACACTCGACCATGCGCTCGGCCTGGTCGGCCTGGCCGGTCTCGTCAAAGGCCATGACCACGACGGCCGCACCATAGCGACGGATACACCGGGCCTGCTCGAGGAACTCCTCTTCCCCTTCCTTGAGGCTGATCGAGTTGACAATCCCCTTGCCCTGAAGGCAGCGCAGTCCGGCCTCGATGACATGAAACTTGCTGGAATCAACCATGACCGGAACCCGCGCGATATCGGGTTCGGCCGCAATCAGGTTGAGAAAGCGCACCATGGCCTCCTCGGCATCGAGCAGGCCCTCATCCATGTTGACATCGATGATCTGGGCGCCGTTTTCAACCTGCTGCAAGGCGACCTCGACCGCCTCGTCATATTTCTCGTCGAGAATCAGGCGCTTGAATCGCGCCGATCCGGTGACATTGGTGCGTTCACCAACGTTGACGAAATTGAGTTCCGGGGTAATGATCAGTGGTTCAAGCCCACTCAAGCGCGTGTAACGTGGGCTGGTTTCGTTTTGGTCAGCGGAGTCGTTCATGCGGCAATCTTGTGTTGAATGTTTCGTGGCTTGCATTCGGAGACGGCCTTGACGATGGCCTGCAAATGATCCGGGGTGGTCCCGCAACAGCCTCCGATGATGTTGACCAGCCCTTCTCGGGCGTAGGTGCCAATGACGCCGGCCATTTCTTCCGGGGATTCATCGTACTCTCCGAACTCGTTGGGCAATCCGGCGTTGGGGTGCGCTGTGACCAGGCATTCGGCCACGCGGCTCAATGATTTCACATGGGTCTTGAGCTGATCTGCCCCCAGTGCACAGTTGAAGCCCACGCCCAGGGGGTTGGCGTGAGCGATCGAATAGTAAAATGCCTCGGGAGTCTGTCCGGACAGGGTTCGACCACTGGCATCGGTGATGGTCCCTGAAATCAGCAGCGGCCATTGTTCACCCCGGCCCTGGAATTCTTCCTGCACGGCATAGATGGCCGCCTTGGCGTTGAGGGTGTCGAATACCGTCTCGATCATGATCAGATCGACGCCGCCATCAAGCAGACCGCGAGTGGCTTCCTGGTACGCTTTGACCAGGGTGGCGAAGTCTATGTTGCGATAACCGGGGTTGGAAACATCCGGTGAAATCGAAGCGGTTCGGTTGGTCGGGCCGATCACGCCGACGACAAAGCGTGGTTGGTCGGGGTTTTCCGATTCGACCGCATCGCAAGCCTTGCGGGCGACGACAGCGGCTTCCCGGTTGATTTCCTCAGACAGCTCTTCCAGTGCATAGTCGGCCTGGCTGATCCGATTGGCGTTGAAGGTATTGGTCTCGACCATGTCGCAGCCCACTGCCAGAAATTGCCGGTGAATGTCCTCAATAAGGTCTGGACGAGTCAGGCTGAGCAGGTCATTGTTGCCCTTGAGGTCATCGGAGTGGCTGTCGAAACGACTGCCGCGATAATCCTTTTCGGTCAAGCCGGCTTGCTGGATCATGGTACCCATGGCGCCATCCAGCACCAGGATGCGTTCCTTGAGTGCAGTTGAAAGTAATTGGACCCGTTCGGGGTCGTGCCACTTGAGTTGATTCATTTTTTTCTTGCCAGAAGAGTGATGATCTTGAAGTTGGGTGTCTTGCGCTCGATCGAGGTGACCCGGCAGCTTTGCACGGACAGGCCCGAAGCTTCAGCCATCTGCTTGAGCTCGGTTTCCTTGAAGCCGTTGTTGAGATGTCCGTAGGTCTTGACCTCGTTGCTGTAGCGGTGCTTCTTGAGGGTCGCGGCAACCAGGCGTCCCCCGGTCGTCAACACCCGGGAAGCCTCGGCGATTGCAGCACCGGGATTTTTGCTGTAAGTCAGGGCATGCATCATCAGAATGGTTTCGAAACTACCGTCCTTGAAGGGCAACTCGTGCATGTCGGCCTGATGGAAGTTCACGTTCGGGAAGGGTTCGACTCTTGCTCGACCGGCACTGACGACCTTGGGAGAGAGGTCCACGCAGTCGATGGATTCGGCCACATTGGCCAGCAATTCGCCCATGACCCCGTCGCCGGAGGCGATGTCGAGAACGCGCCCTGGTTCCATCAACTGAACCATGGCCCGGGCAGTGGCCTCCCAGGTTCTTCCCGGAGAATAATGGCGTTCCATGTCGCCGGCTACGGCATCCGGCCAGTTGCGGGCGATTGCCCGGTTGGCCAGTACTTCGTCCAGATGCTCGCCATCGTCCTTGATCAGGGCATCATCGAGATTCCTGCGCAGCACCGTCCACAGACCGATCACCCCGGCATTGTCATCGGTGGTGTTGAGGCGATAGTAGACCGAGACACCCTCGCGGCGATCGGAAACCAGCCCGGCTTCGCGCAGTCTGGCCAGATGTGTTGACACACGCGGCTGGGCCAGCCGAGTGACCTGCGCCAACTCGGCGACGGTCAGTTCCTCGCGGTCGAGCAGGGCCAGCAGACGCAGCCGCGTGACATCGCCGAGCAGTCCGCAGTGACGGCTGATCAGTTCGAGATTGATAAGGGTATCCTTTTATCGCGATCAAGAGATATTTTAACAGCATAGCGATTGTATGGATGGCATTCAAGGCGGTGGGCGGTTCTGGACCGGCTCAGGGATGTCGCTGCTCGAGCAACGGCATGGTAGGCTTGGGCGCATGGGATGCTGATGCTGCAATCCAATCGATCATCGGGGACGAGAGAATTGCCAGGACAAGGGCTCATCGAGACAGCCACCAGCCAGGACGATGAATGGTACCCGGCTTTTGCGCGGGCGGTCATTGACTGCCTGCCGGGCATTTATTTCCTGATTGACGATCAGGGAGTATTCCGTCACTGGAACGCCAATCTCGAGAAGGTCACCGGTTATTCCTCGGCGGAGCTGGCACAGCTTTCTGCTCTGGATCTGTTTGATCCGCAACTCGGCGACAAGGTGCGTGGCATGATGCAGACGGCGCTGGAGACCGGTCGTGCCGCATTCGAGGCCCCGCTGATGACGCGCTTTGGCACCACCCAGTCCTTTCGCTATTATGGCCGATTGCTGGAGCTGGGTGACCGACGTTACATCGCCGGTCTCGGGCTGGATTCCAGTCACCTGGCCAAGGCCCGGCAGGCCCAGGCCGAGCAGGCTCAGCAATTGAGTCATCTGGCTTCACATGTGCCCGGCGTCATCTACCAGTTGCGTCTTGATCATGATCGTGGCCTGTTCAGCATGCCGTTTGCCAGCAACAAGCTTTTCGAGGTTTTCGGAGTTCACCACGATGAGGTCAGAGAAAACGCCCGGGTTTTGTTTGAGCGGATTTTCGAAGACGATGTCAACCGCGTCATGCGTGCGGTCGAGATCAGCGCCCGTGATCTGACCCTGTTCCGACAGCAATTCCGTTTGAGTCCCCCGGGCGGTGGCGAAGAGCATGCCGAGTGGGTGGAGGTCGAGTCCACTCCCGAACGACTTGACGATGGCCATGTGGTCTGGCATGGCTTTGCTCGCCTGGTGACTGAGCGTCGTCGGATGGAGGACGAGCTGACCCGTCTGGCCTACACCGACTCGCTGACCGGAATGCCCAATCGCACCCAGTTGCAGATCATGCTGGATGAGCAGATTGCCGATGCCTCCGTCATTGGCAATGGCTTGGCGATCCTGCATCTGGATCTGGACCATTTCAAGGACATCAATGATGTCTGGGGACATTCCACGGGCGACCGTTTGCTGGCACGGCTGGCCTCGCGATTGAACGATAGTGTTGGCGAGAAGGCGGTCATTGGACGCCTGGGCGGGGATGAGTTTCTGGTGTTGCTGGAAGGTCCGGACGTGGACAGACGAGCCGGTGAACTGGCCAAGCGACTGTGCGGGGTCCTCGAGTCGCCGCTGGAACTGGAGCGTCGTGTGGTCACCGTGACCGGCTCGGTAGGTATCAGCCTGTTTCCCCAGGATGGTGAAACCGCCGAGGACTTGTTGCGCCACGCGGACGCCGCCGTCTACAAGGCCAAGGCCGCTGGACCGGGAACCTGGGCTCGCTATACACCCGAGCTTACCGCTGCCGCCATGGCCCGTCGTTATCTGGAAACCGAACTACGGTCAGTCATTGAACACAACAAGCTCCAGGTGGCTTTGCAGCCCATTGTCGAAGTCGCTACTGGAAGGACTCGTGGCTATGAGGCGCTGGCTCGCTGGCATCATCCCGAGGATGGCTGGATTGATCCTGAACAATTCATCGCACTGGCCGAAACGCGAGGCCTGATCACGGCGCTGGGCGAGCAGGTCTACCGCAAGGCCATGGCCGAGGTGGCCGGTCAGGATGACAAGGTGCTGTCGATCAACGTGGCGCCGGGGCAATTGTGCGATCCCGGGTTTGCCGAAATGTTGGTGGCGATGGCCAGAAGCTGCGGCATGGCGCCCACGCGGCTTGAAGTCGAGATTACCGAGCGGGTCTTCATGGAGGAAAACGTCGCTGCGCTGGAGCAGTTCAAGCGCCTGCGAGAATATGGCATCAGCCTGGCCATTGACGATTTCGGCACCGGGTATTCATCGCTGGCCTATTTGCGCAAGCTGCCGATTCAGCGGCTCAAGATCGATCAGAGTTTCGTGCGTGATGTGGATTCGATTCGCGAAAATGCGGCCATCGTCAAGGCCATTGTCGCCATGGCCAGAGAGCTGGGTCTTGCGGTTACCGCCGAGGGCGTGCAGACCGCTGCCGAGCTGGAGTTTCTGCGCGGCATTGGTTGTGACCTGGCCCAGGGATGGCTCTTCAAACGCGGTGAGTTGATCGGTGGAAACCCGGGCAGACCCTACAGGAAGTAGGCTACCAATCCTCCCAGTCATCGTCGTCGAGCCAGGCATCATAGTCGGGTAGCTCGGCATCCTCTCCGAAAATCAGGTGATTGCGCCGCTGCATCCAGCCATCGCGCATCATGATGTATTCATCATAGGCGGCAGCCAGTTCAGCATCCAGCGGCAGCAAGCCGGCTCGCATTTGCACGACATTCAGGCCAACCAGGAAAAACGAGCCTTCCTGGTAGGCCAGTCGCCAGGCGACATCCGGCACGGTGTCAACCCCGCGCCCGACGCTGTCGCGAATGGTGGAAGGTCCCAGTAGCGGCAACACCAGGTAGCGGCTGTCCTCCCAGCCCCATACCGCCAGGGTCTGACCGAAATCACCTTCGGGCTTGTCGATGTTGCCGGCGCTGGCCACATCGAACACGCCAGCCACCCCGTAGAGCGTATTGGTCACGAAGCGCTGAAACTCACTCTCGAGTTCACCTCCGCGTCCCTGCAGGAGCAGATTGACCATGATCACTGGTGAGCGCAGATTGCGGAAAAAATTGCGGACACCCCGCTGTACCGGGTCGGGGGTCACGCGATCATATCCTCGCGCCAGCGGGCGCAGCACGGCACGATCGGCCGTTCGATTGAACTGGTGGACGCTGCGATTGAACGGTTCCCAGGGGTCGTCGGGATGACGCTGTTCCGGTGGTGCGGCAGTGCTTGCGCAACCGGCGAGAACGGCGGCAACCAGTGCAATGGCCAATGACCTCACAATGGCGGGTCTCATCGGTTGTCCTCGGAAGTGTCGTTGTCCCAGCCAAGCAACTGACTGGCCTGGCTTAGACGAGCCAGTACCGTCAAACTCCGAGGCGGGTTGGTGAATTCGATCCGGCAATCCCGGGCGTGAGCCCGGGCTTGCCATTCAATCAGCAGTGCCAGGGCGCTGGAGTCACTTTTCTCGATGCCGGAAAGATCAATCTGGCTGGGGATGGGCCCGGAAAGAAACAGATTCCGGTTGGCACGGTGAACCTCCGGCACCTCGACCAGGGTCAGGCGCCTCGGCAACTCGACGGTCATTTCAGCCGGCATTGCTGTTGTCGACCTCGATGTCAACATCGACTTCGATTTCTCCCCGCTGGAGTCGCTCCAGCATGCGGTCAAAGCCATCGCGACGGATCTCCTCACCGATCTGATTGCGGAAGGTGGTCACATAGGAAATTCCCTCGATGATGACATCGAAGACCAGCCATTCACCATCACGCTTGCGCAGTACGTAATCGATCGGAATGCGCTGTCTGTTGTCGAGAACGATGCGGGTGCGAACCCGGGTCATGCGTTCGGTATTGTCTCCGCTCAGGGGCAGGACCTCGACCTGTTCGCGACTGCGAAACTCCAGCAGCCCAGTGGCATAGCGGCGCATGAGCATGTCCGAGAGCGCCTCGGCGAAAGCTTCCACCTGCTCGCGTTCCAATCCACGGCCATGCCGGCCGAGCACCAGGCGCGCCGAGTGGATCAGGTCCGAACGCGGCTTGAGAATATCGGCCAGTTCGTCGCGCAGTAGCCCCGGGTTTTCCTTGTACTGTTCGCGATTGTCCTCGACCAGCTCGAACAGTTCGGTGGTGGTCTGGCGCACCAGTTCGACCGGATCATCATTGGCCAGCGCCGGCAAGGCCAGCAGCATGGAAACGGGGATCAGGAGCCAGCGTAGGTCCATTCAATCATCTCCTTCGCTATCAAACATGTAGCGAGTAATCAGTTGTTCGAGTTGCAACGCGGAGTTGGTCAGCAGGATTCGATCACCATCACGCAAAGGCTCAGGTGATCCACCGGGTTCGAGACCGATGAATTGGTCGCCCAGAATGCCTGCGGTAAAGATGGAAGCCGAGGTGTCTTCCGGCAGATCATCGAATTCATCGGCGATCCGCATGACGACCCGGGCCTCGAAGGTGTCAGGGTCGAGGTTGATGCTTTCGACCATGCCGATGGTCACTCCACCCATGCTGACCCGTGCCCTGGGCTTGAGTCCGCCGACATTGGAAAAAGAGGCCGTTACCTGGTAACCGCCTGCGGCCACGACGCCTCGGTCGGTCGCCTGAACAGCCAGGAAGATGAGTGCGCCAATCGCCAGCAACAGAAAAACGCCGGCGGTCAGTTCGATCTGGTGTGATGATTTCATGGTCGGTTGTTTTCCTGCGCGTTACAGCATGAAGGCAGACAGTACAAAATCGAGAATCAGTACCGAGATCGCCGTGGCAATCACGGTCTGGGTCGTGGCCAGGGCCACTCCTTCGCTGGTCGGGCGGGCAGTCCAGCCAAAGTAAACGGCCAGCCAGGAGGCCAGGAATCCGAAGGCCACGGCCTTGAGCATGCCATGGCCGAAATCGCGCCACAACTCGACGGTGGCCTGCATGTTGGCCCAGAAGGTGATCGGGTCTGATCCCATCATGAACACGGCAAACACCACGCCACCCAGTATTGCGCAGACATTGAAGATCAATACCAGGGCCGGCACCGCCACGATGCCGGCCAACAGGCGCGGCTGGACAATGCGCTCCATTGGGTCGATGGCCATCAGGTCCAGGGCGTCGAGTTGTTCAGTGGCCCGCATCAGGCCGATTTCCGCGGTGATCGAAGTGCCGGCGCGGCCGGCAAACAGGAGCGTGGTCAGTACCGGGCCCAGCTCGCGAAAAAGCGACAGTGCGAGCACGGTGCTGACGGCATCGGCGGCCCCGAAGCGTGACAAGGTGTCGTAGGTCTGCAGGGTCAGCACCAGGCCGACGAAGAAGCCGCCGGTGACGATGATGACCAGCGAGCGCACCCCTGCAAAGTAGATCTGGCGCAGGGTTTCTCCGGCCTGAAGTCGCGTCAGCCGCATGCGCGAGATCGCGGTCAGCAAAAACAGCCCGGCGCGACCGAGGTGTCGGATTGGATCAAGCCAGCGTGTGGGCGTGGAAGCCGAATTCATCGACCGGATTCCTCGGTCAGCATCTCCTCGGTCAGGTCGGCGGCCGGGTAGTGAAAGGCGACTGGCCCGTCAGGCGATCCGTTGACAAACTGCTGAACCAGCTCATGACTGCTGTCGGCGAGCGTTTCCGGACCACCCTCGGCCACGACTCGGCCCTCGGAAATAATGCAGCAATAATCGGCAAACCGTGCCACTTCGCCCACATCATGGGTAATGACCACGCTGGTGGTGCGCACGGCCTGATTGATGTCGCGGATCAGGCGCAGTGACACCCCCAGTGAAATCGGGTCCAGTCCGGCAAAGGGTTCATCGTAAAGAATGATGGCCGGATCCAGGGCCATGGCCCGTGCCATGGCGATCCGGCGATTCATGCCCCCGGACAGTTCGCGCGGATACATTTCGGCCGCCCCGCGCAGGCCCACCGTTTGCAGCTTGAGCAGCACCAGCCTGCGAATCAGGCTTTCGGGCAGAGCGGTGTGTTCTCGAAGGGGCAGGGCGACATTGTCGAAACAGTTCAGGTCGGTAAACAGCGCGCCATTTTGCAGCAACACCCCAATGTTGCGCCGTAGCCGGTTAAGCTGCCGGCTGGTCATTTGGTCGACTCGTTCCGAATCGACCAGCACTTCGCCCTCATCCGGAGTCAACTGGCCGGTGATCAGTCGCATCACAGTGGTCTTTCCGGCCCCGCTGGGGCCCATCACGGCGGTGACCTTGCCGGCCGGAATCTCGAGGCTGAAATCTTCGAGAATCGGTCGTCCCCCAAGCTCGATGCTGACGCGTTTGAGCGTGATGGATGGACTGTTGGCGAAGGCTTCTTTCATTGCTTGTTGTGATTTGAGCCGGTGGCGGTGAGTTGAGACTGCCGGATGCGCGGGAAGTTTATCCCATTTGCATCAACGCCCTTACAGTATGAACCGACTCAGGTCTTCATCGGTGGAAAGTTCCTTGAGGTGGCGGTCGACGTACTCGGCATCCACCGTCACCTTTTCGCCCGAGCGGTCGGGTGCGGCGAAGGAGATTTCCTCCAACAGGTGTTCCAGCACGGTATGCAGGCGGCGTGCACCGATGTTTTCGGTGGACTCGTTGACGGCAAAGGAAATCTCGGCCAGGCGTGTGATGGCCTCGTCGTTGAATTCCAGGTTGATGCCCTCGGTGGCCAGCAAGGCCCGGTATTGCTCGGTCAGGGAGGCATCGGGCTCGGTCAGGATTCGCTTGAAGTCCTCGACTGACAGCGCGCGCAGTTCGACCCGGATCGGCAATCGGCCCTGCAGTTCCGGCACCAGGTCGGACGGCTTGGAGACATGAAACGCCCCGGATGCAATAAACAGCACATGGTCGGTGTTGATCGGACCATAACGGGTGTTGACCGTGCAACCTTCGACCAGCGGCAGCAGATCACGCTGCACACCTTCCCTTGAAACTTCGCCGGCCGAGCCCGAGTCGGCGCGCCGGGCCACCTTGTCGATTTCGTCAATGAACACGATGCCGCTTTCCTCGGCCCGTCTGAGTGCCTGCTGCTTGACCTCTTCATCGTTGATCATGCGTGCCGCCTCTTCCTCGATCAGCACCGGGATGGCGTCCTTGACCTTCATCTTGCGTTTCTGCTTCTTGCCGCCGGACATGTTGGAAAACATCTGCTGGAGCTGATTGGTCATTTCCTCCATGCCTGGCGGGGCCATGATCTCCACACCGACATTCATGCTGATATCGATTTCAATTTCGCGCTCGTTGAAATCACCGTTGACCAGCTTGTTGAAGATCTTGCGGCGGGTTTCCGACTGGTCGTCGACCGGCTCTTCGGGTGCATTGGCAAAACCGGAGCCTTGCCGGCGCGGCAGCATGATATCGACGACCCGTTCAATGGCGGCGTCCTCTGCCCGTGATCTGACCTTGGCCATGGCTTCCTCGCGCACCATCTTGACCGAGGTCTCGACCAGGTCACGAACGATGGACTCGACGTCCTTGCCGACATAGCCCACCTCGGTGAACTTGGTCGCTTCGACCTTGACAAACGGCGCCTTCGCCAGATTGGCCAGGCGCCGGGCGATCTCGGTCTTGCCAACGCCGGTAGGGCCAATCATGAGAATGTTCTTGGGCGTGATCTCGGGGCGCAGCTTCTCGTCGACCTGCATGCGCCGCCAGCGGTTTCTCAAGGCAATGGCCACGGCACGTTTGGCAGCCGATTGGCCGATGATGTGGCGGTCCAGTTCCTGGACAATTTCGCGGGGGGTCATCTGCGACATGATGTTATTCAGCTCGTTTTCAGTGATTCGATGGTGAAATTGTGGTTGGTGTAAATGCAGATCTCCCCGGCGATGCTCAGCGCTTCGCGGCAGATCGCTTCGGCATCCAGTTCGGTATGCCGGAGCAGGGCACGTGCTGCTGATTGTGCAAAGGGTCCGCCCGAGCCTATCGCGATCAGGCCTTCCTCCGGCTCGATTACATCGCCGTTGCCGGAGATGATCAGCGAGGCGTCACGGTCGGCCACGGCCAGCAGGGCCTCCAATCGCCGCAGCAAGCGGTCGGTGCGCCAGTCCTTGGCCAGTTCCACGGCGGCGCGGGTCAGTTGTCCCGAATGCATTTCGAGCTTGCTTTCGAAACGCTCGAACAAGGTAAAAGCATCGGCCGTGGCGCCGGCAAAACCGGCAATCACCTGATTCTTGTAAAGTCGGCGCACCTTGCGCGCGTTGGCTTTCATGACGGTATTGCCCAGTGTGACCTGGCCATCTCCGGCAATGACCACCTGATCGCCCCGGCGCACCGAGACGATGGTCGTGCCACGATACTGTTGCATTGCGTTTACCGTAATTCGGGATGAACCGACAAGATGGGGACGGTGTGGGGCGGGAAAAAGGGGTCAGTCGTCTCCCGACTCTCGTCTCCCGTCTCCCGTCTCCCGTCTCCCCGCCCGATCGTCTCGCGACCGGGCCCGGGGATGGGTCTCGTCATAGACCCTGGCCAGGTGCTGGAAATCCAGGTGGGTGTAGATCTGGGTGGTGGTCAGGTTGGCATGTCCGAGCAACTCCTGGACGGCTCTCAGGTCGCCGGACGACTCGAGTATGTGCGAGGCGAAGGAGTGTCGCAGCTGATGGGGGTGGACACGCTGATCCAGGCCCTGGCGGTCGGACCAGTAGGCCACTCGTTTCTGAATGGCTCGAACGCCCAGTGGTCGACCCTTGAGGCTGGTAAAGATTTTCGGCTGCTCGAGCCCGGCGACCTGGTGATGGATGGTGCGCCAGGCCTTGAGGGCGCTCAGGGCGTGGCGTCCGACCGGCACCAGGCGTTCGCGCCTTCCTTTGCCGAGTACCCGGACCATGCCTTCTGAAAGATCCAACCGCTCCCAGGTCAGTCCGGCCAGCTCGCTGACGCGTAAGCCCGAGGCGTAGAACAGTTCGAGCATGGCTCGGTCGCGGGTGGCCAGGTCGTTTTCAACCGGGATATCAAGCAAGGCCATGACCTGGTCGATGTCCAGGGGCGAGGGTAAACGCCGGCGTGTTCTGGGCGCTCGAACGCCCTGACCCGGGTCGTGCGACATGATGTTTTCGCGGCGCAAGTACTTGAAAAAACGCCGCAGTGCCGAAAGCCGGCGCTGTACGCTGCGAGGGTTCAGTCCGCGCCGATGCTCGGCGGCGGCGAAGGCGCGAATATCGGCCTCGGCCAGGTCATCTGGTTGAGCAATTTGGCGCTGTGAGCACCAATGGGCGAAACGTTCGAGGTCTCGATGATAGGCATCCAGGGTGGCTGCGGATAGTCCTGCCTCGTCGGCGGCATGCGTGAGGAACGCCTTGATCGCCGCAGCCAGGGCATCGGGACCCGTTGATTCAGGCGCGCTTGCGATAGGCTGCTCCGGATCGTTCAAGCCGATAGCGAATGGTGGTGCCCAGCAATTCCAGAAACAGTGTGCCCATGCCGGGATGAAAACGCTCGACCGAATGGGCGCCAATGGCCAGTGCGCCGGTGCCGGGAATCGGCACCAGGGCGGCAGATCCGATCGTTCCCGGTTGCTCACCGAACAGTAGTTCAAGCTTGCCGGTTGTCAGACGACCGCACAGAGTTTCGCCTCGTTCCAGCAATTTCTCCAGCCACTCCGGCTGTTGTTCCGGCAAAACTGCGACGCTGTTGCAGTCCTCAAGGTCCGGGTGGGGTTTGATCAGGTGCAAACAAACCCGGTCGGCCTTGAAGTCCCGAGCCAGTTTCTCGAACAGTTGTTCGATAAAGGCCGGGGTGGAATCGGTGGTCATGACTTCCAGGGTCAGTTGATGCAGGCGCTGCATCAGTCGTTCGTTTTCCCCGGCAATTCCGGCCAGAGTTTTCAGCCGGGCATTGAGGCGCCGATTTTCGCTGCGCAGGCGCTCCACCTGGCGTTCGATGAGTGAAGCGGTGCCGGCCTGGTGGACCAGGTTAAGTTCATCGAGTACTTCCGGGTTCTCGACAAGAAAATCCGGATGGGATTTCAGCCAGGCTGCGACTTCCTTGGCGTCGGTCATGATTCGTTATTCGGGTTCAGGTTCAATGGTGCCGTGAAAGACCAGGCGCGCCGGGCCGGTCATTTCAATCGGTTGATCGCTTGCCGGCCAATGTACCACAAGCTCACCGCCCGGCTGCTTGACCTTGACCGGGGTGTCGATCTGGCCGCGGGAAATCAGCACGGCCGCCGTGGCGCAGGCGGCACTTCCGCAGGCCGGCGTGGGTCCGGCGCCTCGTTCGAAGACCGCCAGCTGAACGCTGTGACGATCGATCACCCGAGCCAGGCTGATATTGGCGCCCTCGGCCAGTGCCGGATGCGCTACCAGGGGCGCGGCAAGTTTTTCCAGGGTGGTTGAATCGGGTCGGGTCGGCCAGGGAATGACCAGGTGTGGATTGCCCATGGAGACGCCGTGCAATTCGATCGACTGGTCCGCCAGTGATTCTGCCCATTTCGGGTCGTTCGATGTCAGGCCCCAGGCCGAGGGACGAAAGTCAGGCACGGTCAACGTGGCGGTGATGCGTTGCGCAGACTCATAGTGCAGCCAGACCCGTCCGCCGGCAGTATCCAGGCAGGCCCGGGAAGTGAGCTCATGGTTCCGATGCAACCACAGCGCAATCGCGCGCATGCCGTTGCCACACTGTTGGGCCGGGCTGCCATCATTGTTGAATAGGGTGACCGAGCACAGACAATCCGACCGTGTCGATGAGGAAAGGATCAGTAATTGATCGAAACCGATTCCCAGACGTCGATCGGCCATTCTGCGGATCCGCTCGGCGGTCGGGGCAAATGCCTGATCACGACCATCGACCAGCATGAAGTCATTGCCCAGTGCCTCCAGCTTGATGAATCGGATCGCGGCGCTGGTCATGGCGGATTCAGTCCAGTCTGCCCTGAACCATCCAGTGGCGATCGCTGGGACGGGACAGGTTCAGTTCGGACAAGCCGGCGGCCTCGATCTGAGCAAGAACTTCCTTGCTGGTGTAGGCGGCATGCAGGCTGTTTCGAAAGTCGGTGCGCAAGACTTCGGGGGCATCGGCGGCATGCGCATCGACGATGGTCTCGACCGCTGATGGACTGTCAGGGCGATGCAAATCCATTACCTGGACTCGGCAGCCGGGGGCGGCCAGCCGGCGGATTGATTGCCACAGGACCATGGGGTCGGGCAAATGGTGCAGCAGGCTGTTGGAAACCACCGCATCGAAGCGCTGTTCAGGAGTCTGATCGGGAAGCCGGGCGAGGACCAGCTCGATGCGCGCTTCCAGATCGGCCTGCTTGACCGCGGTGTGCGCCAGGGAGAGCATGTTGGGGCCGGCATCAAGCCCGACGACCCGGCAGCCCGGCAATTTCCCGGCCAGGCGAATACAGATGTCTCCCGGCCCGCAGCCCAGATCGATCAGGTTCCTGACATTCGTGTCGATGGCCAACTCGAGGAATAAATTCACGAATAGCCGATTGGGCTCCTTGAAGTCAGCCTCGGCATAGGCGCGCGCCTGGTCCGGCGCATCCATCAATTCAGGTTCAGGTGTCCTCTTCATCATCTCGCTCGGACTGGGACGGAGTGGATTCCTGGTTTTCTTCAGGTTCGGGAAGATAGAGGTCGCCCTTGAGGCCACATCCAATCAGCAACAGGGACAACAGAACTACAGTTAGAATTGCTCGCATGAATGATCCTGACCAACAGAAACTGGAATGCATTGTTCACGACACCGGGCCGCAGCCAACCCATGGGGTGATCTGGTTGCATGGCCTGGGTGCTGACGGGCATGACTTTGAACCGATTGTACCGCAGCTGGGATGCACAACCCGGCGAGCGGTGCGCTTTGTCTTCCCCCATGCGCCGGTACGTCCGGTCACCATCAACGGCGGGATGGCCATGCGTGCCTGGTACGACATTCTGGGTATGGAAATCGATCGTAACCAGGACCAGGCCGGCATTGTCGCCTCGGTGGCTGCCGTGGATCAATTGATCGATGAGCAGATCGAGGCCGGGATTGCCGCCGAACGGCTGGTGTTGGCCGGATTCTCCCAGGGCGGCGCCATCGCATTGCGTTGCGGGCTGTCCCGCAATCGCCCGCTGGCCGGCCTGATCGGCTTGTCCTGCTACCTGCTGGATGCCAACCGTCTTGAGGAGTGGATCGAGCCCGCGTCGAGGTCCCTGCCGGTCTTCATGGGTCACGGCAGCCAGGATCCGGTCGTGCCGGTTCAGCTCGGACAGGCCAGTGCTGAAGCCTTGCAATCGGTCGGCCTGGATGTGCGCTGGCTGACCTGGCCGATGGCGCACTCGGTCAACCTGGACGAGATTCGTGCCATCGATCAGTGGCTGGAGGAAGTCTGGACGTGAGTGATCGGCTCGGCGTCTACATTGCTGATGATGAACGACCGGCCATCGACAGGCTCAAGCGCTTGCTGACTGATATGGAGAGCTGCGAGATTCTGGGCGCAAGCACACGACCGGACCAGGCTTTGCTGGAGTGCGCACGCCTGCACCCGGACGTGATCTTTCTGGATGTGGAAATGCCGGGCATGGATGGTGTCAGCCTGGCAGGCAAGCTGGCTTTGCTGGAACACCGGCCGACAGTGGTGTTCGTCACCGCCCATGAGCAGTATGCCGTCGAGGCGTTTGATCTGGCCGCCGCGGATTATCTGGTCAAACCGGTCAAGCCGGAACGGCTGGCGCGCGCCATCGACCGAATCCGGGTCATGCGACCTGTAAAAACGCGAAAGGCACGGCTGATCGCCAGGCTGGGTGAACGAATCCTGTCCATCCCGCTGGCTGACATTCGTGTTCTTCAGGCCGAGGACAAGTACACCAATGTTCATTACACGGGAGGTTCGGCGCTGGTCGATGACTCCCTGGTCAGTCTCGAGGAACGATTCCCTGGACGATTTCTGCGCATCCATCGCAATGCACTGATATCAAAGGCGCATCTCAAGGGATTGATCCGGGATCAACACGGTGCCGATCGGGTCGAGGTTGAAGATATTGACATGCAGCCGGAAGTCAGTCGCCGCAATCTGTCCGTTGTCCGTCAGGAGTTACTGGAATCGTGAATGAAATCCGAATCGCCACCCGCAAGTCACGGCTGGCCCTGTGGCAAAGTGAATATGTCGCCGAAGCCCTGACCGCAACCCACCCCGAATTGAGCGTCGATCTGCTGCCGATGAGCACGCGTGGAGACGAGGTGCTGGATCGTTCCCTGGCCGAGATCGGTGGGAAGGGGTTGTTTTTGAAGGAGCTTGAGAAGGCCTTGATCGATGGTCGGGCCGATCTGGCGGTTCATTCGCTCAAGGATGTTCCGGCCGAATCTCCGCAAGGCCTGGTTCTTGCCGCGGTCATGCCGCGCGCTGACTGGGCTGATCTGTGGCTGAGCAGGGATGGACAGCTGCCGCAGGATCTTCCGGAGGGCAGTCGAGTGGGGACATCCAGCCTGCGTCGTCAAAGCCAGTTGCTCAGGCGATTTCCGCACCTGCAAGTTGAGCCCATTCGCGGCAACGTTGAAACGCGGTTGGGAAAAATGCGCAGCGGTGAGGTATCGGCCGTGATTCTGGCAGCGGCGGGAATTGATCGACTGGGCATTGACCTGCACCATCGCACTCCATTGCAGCCGCCGGATTTCCTGCCCGCACCCGGTCAGGGCGTGATCGTGATTCAGTGTCGCGAAGATGATCGACAAACCCGTGCAAGACTCGAAGCCTTGCATTGCCCACTGACCGGAGCGCAGGTGAGCGCGGAGCGGGCCGTGGTGGCGGAGCTGGGAGGGGATTGCCGCATGCCGCTGGCCGCACTGGCCGAAGTCAGCGGGGACCGGATTCGCCTGCGTGCGAGACTGGCCAGCCCCAATGGCCAAGACTGCCTGGACGTTGATCTCCAGGGGGCGAAGGCGCAATCGGAATCCCTGGGGCGGCAGGCTGGCCAGGAGTTGCTTGAGCGGGGTGGAATGAGAATCTTGTCACAGTTGTGAGGATCCAAAAGGATTTTTATGACAGGGAGGCTGGACAAAGGCATTTGGTTGTGCGAGAGTATGGGTCAAGGAGCACAAAAAAACAGGGGATTCATAACGATTCAGTTTTCCGGGTACCAACCACGACTTGATTTGTTGAGGTGCGTCCCCCTACTGCCAACGCCAACACGCAAGCCCCCAGCACTTTAGCGAGTTGAGTCAGGTACCCGGAATTTATCCCGAAGCCCGCCGCAAGGCGGGCTTTTTTGTGCGCGTGCTTGCAAACCGACCGATAATGGTTCCATGGTTGATCGAAAACTGGTGTTGGTGACCCGGACCGGCGTAGCCGGCGAAAAACTGGCCGAGCGTCTGCGTCAGGCGGGTCAGGACAGTGTGCATTGCGCCCCGGTCCGACTCGCAGGGCCGGCTGACCGGACTGCGGTGGCGGCAAGGCTGGCTCGGATGTTGCCGGTTGATCGGGTCGTCATGACCAGTGGTGAGGCCATCCGGCAAGCGGTACAACTGGTCGGCCGGGATGCATTTTCCTCGATTCCGATTATCGTGCCCGGTCCAGGCAGTGCCCGCGAGGCTCGAGATCTGGATCTGCCCATCGTGGTTTCGCCGTCCCAGGCCGGCAACAGCGAGGCCATGCTGGATTTGCCGGAATTGACCAACATAGATGGTTGCACTGTAGTGATCCTGGCCGCGGCTGGCGGTCGAACCCTGTTGCAGGACGAGTTGCAGCGACGCGGAGCCCGGGTTGAACGCGTCCATGTTTACCGTCGCCTTCACCGGGCATTGCCGCAAGGACTGGGGCAGCGCATTGTCCATGCCGATCAATTGACAACCCTGATCAGCAGTGGCGGTGCTTTGCAGGCAATGAAATCGCAACTGGGTTCAGAGGCCTGGGCAAAGCTGACCGCCAGTCGCATGGTGGTGCCTTCGCCGAGAGTGGCCGAAATGGCATCCGAAATGGGGTGCAGGAACGTGCTTGAGGCCGATGGCGCCGACGATGAGAGCATGCTCAAGGCTTTGGGGTGAACGACCAATTGCGTTAATCTTCATACTTACATTTGGATATGAGTGATCAGGCCGCTGAAATGAGCGAACAGGACACGCAGGACGAATCCTCCTCGGCCCCGGTGGAGTCGGGAGGGCAGGACAACGATCAACAGAAATCGCAGGCTGCGGATTCAGCGCCGCGTCGCGCGCGCGGTGGCATGCTGAGTGGCCTGACACTGATCGTGGCGCTGGGTGCGCTGGGTCTGGCGGCCTGGGTCTGGCTGCAGCTTGATGCCGCGTCGGAGGAGGATCGAATCGATGAGGTCCGGGCGGCAGTGACTGAAGAGCGCAATCGGGCCGAACAAATCGAGGCGACGCTTCAGTCGCTGACCGGCAGCGTGGATGAGCTCAACCAGGCCGTCCGCGACCAGGGCGAGCAAATGGGAGAGCTCGAAGGTGCGCTGGCGTCGGTCGGTGATGAGGTCAGTCGAATCGAGCAACGAGTCGATGAGGTTGAAAGCGAGATCCTCGATCAAGTTCACCAGTTATGGCAGCGCGAAGACACCCAGCGCGAAGTCGATCGTGAACTGGACCGACATCTGGCCATGATCGAAACCGCTGCGCTGTTGCGATTGGGGCAGGAGCGCGCTGAACTGGCGCAGGATTTTTCGGGGGCCAGGTCGGCCTACCGGCGCGCCGCAGCGGTACTGGCACGTGCCGATGACCCGCGCCTGAGCCAGGTTCGGCGTCTGCTGGCCGCCGAACTGGATGCCCTGGAAGCCGTGCAGGCACCGGATTGGCTGGAAGCCCAGGCGCGCCTTGAGCGCCTGGGCAGGCAGGTTGGGGAGTGGCCGCTGGCGCGTCATGAAATCGGTCTTGACCAGGCACCCGACGAGATCGATCCCGCGGATTCGGGTTGGGCGGCCACCATGCGCTCGGCCCTGGGCGAACTGGTTCGGGTTCGTCCCCGGGATGAGACCCCGATCAGTCCGGAACAACTGGAAATGATCAGGGAAAACTTGCGACTGCGCCTGGCTGCGGCCGAGCTGGCCCTGGGACGTCGTGATCTGACCGAGCTGGATCATCATCTGCGACGTGCGGTCGAGACGCTGAATTCTCACTTCGATACGGATGAGTCCGTGATCCAGGATGCACTGGAGATCATCGACGGGCTGCGTGGGCTCGAACCGGCTACCGCCCCGTCGAGCCTTGGGGAGGCCCTGGCCAGGTTGCGCGAAAACATGGAGTCACCGTGAAGCGATTGTTGCTGATTGTTCTAGTGCTGGCCGCATTGCTGGCGGCCGCCCTGATCGCTCCGCGCCTGCTGGACGACCCTGGCCTGGTCGCCATTGATGTGGGTCAGTGGCGACTGGAAATGTCGCTGCTCACGATGGTCGGCCTGGTGCTGTTGGCCTGGATCGCCCTGTCCATCATCATCGGGATCTTTCGAATGCCGGGCAAGGCCCTGAACCGGATGCGGGAAACTCGAGCACGTCGTCAGATGGAAAACGGTTTGCTGGCCCTGACCGAAGGAGACTGGCAACGTGCCGAGCGTGAACTGTCCCGGTCACTGGAATACCGACGTTCGACCGTCGGACTGCTGGCGGCGGCACGGGCTGCCCAGGGCTCGGCCGATCGAACCGGTCGGGATCGCTGGCTGCAATTGGCCGATGCCCGCTTCGGACGGCGTCATTTCGTGACGGGTCTGGCGCGAGCCCGGTTGTTGATTGGTGAAGGTCGGATGGACGAGGCCGTGCCGGTCCTCGAAAAACTGCACTTGCGAAAGCCGCGTCATTCCGGCGTGCTGCGATTATTGTTGCAGGCCTACCAGGACCTGGGACGCTGGGAAGACGTGCGCATGCTGACTCCCGCGCTCTACAAGGCCGGCATCGTGGACCGCCAGCGCTCCGAGGAAGTCGCTGTTCTGGCCGCTACCCGGGAAATGGAATCCAGCCCGGACATCGAAGCGCTGGAGGCCAGTTGGCGGTCTTTGTCGCGCAAGCAGCGCCGGCAACGCGAGCTGGTGCTGGCTTATGCACGGCGGGCCATGGAACTGGAACGACCGGGCCTGGCCGGACCGCGTCTGAAGCGTCTGCTCAACAAGCAACTCGACCGGGATGCCTTGCGCTTGTATGCCGATGTCGACACCGATCAGCGACCAGCACGGATTGCCGATTGCGAGCGCTGGCTGGAAGAGCAGCCGGAACACGGCGGACTGCATCTGGCGCTGGGCCTGATGTACCTGGATGATCGTCAGTATGACAAGGCTCGCGAGTGCCTGGAGAAGGCCGTGGCGGATCAACCCGATAGCGAGGCCTATGCCGCCCTCGGACGAATTCTGGACCGCTCCGGTAGCCTGGAAGCGGCGGCACAGTGTTATCGCAATGCGCTGCGCCTGAAACAGGGGCGGGGCGCTACGCCGCTACCGCCCCCGACCTGAACCCCAATTCCCAAAGGAGTCCAGCATGAGAGTGTTATTTCCCGCCGGCTTGCTACTGTTTTCATCCCTGGCTTACGCCGAAACGCTTGATCGATTCTGGAATCACCTGCACGAGCTTTGTGATCAGGCCTTTGCCGGACAACAACTCGCCGCCCCGCGAGGAGGCATGGGTGGACAGCGATTTGTCATGCATGTTCGCGAATGCAGTGACGAGCGAATCCGGATTCCCTTCGCGGTTGATGACAACCTGTCCCGAACCTGGGTCCTGACCCGGATCGATGGACGCATCGAGTTGCGTCATGACCATCGCAATCCGGATGGCAGCCCCGAAGAGGTCACGATGTACGGGGGGGTATCGCCCAATCGCGGCAGTGCCTATACGCAGATATTCCCGTCTGATGACCGTACGCTGGACGATTTGCCCGACAATTACCCCAATGTCTGGCTGATGGAAATCCGCCCGGGCGAGAAATTCGTCTACTACGTCCGCCGACTGGCCACGGACCGCTATTACCATTACGAATTCGACCTGACTGAACCGGTCGAGCCGCCTCCGGCTCCGTGGGGGTGGGAGGATTGAGGACGAGAAACGGAGGTCGGTAAATGGGTTAATGGGTTAATGGGTTAATGGGTATTTCAGGTTTTTCTTGTACCTTGAACCTTGAGCCTTGAGCCTTTCCCTGAACCCTGAACCCTGAACCCTGAACCCTGAACTCTTGATCCGTAAACCGTAAACCGTAAACCGTAAACCGTAAACCGAAACAAGTATAATGGCCGGCTGCCCCGCCATCCCCTCCGGCCCTGATCAAGATGAACCTACGCAACATCGCCATCATCGCGCACGTCGATCATGGCAAGACGACCCTGGTTGACCAGTTACTTCGCCAGTCCGGCGAATTTGCCGCGCATGAGCGTCTGACCGAACGAGTCATGGACTCCGAGGATCAGGAGCGCGAGCGCGGAATCACCATTCTGGCCAAGAATACCGCGATTACCTGGCGCGACTGGCGGATCAACATTGTCGACACCCCTGGACACGCGGATTTCGGCGGCGAGGTCGAGCGCGTCCTGTCGATGGTCGATTCGGTCCTTTTACTGGTCGATGCCGTGGACGGGCCCATGCCGCAGACCCGTTTCGTGACACAGAAAGCCTTTGCGATGGGTTTTCGGCCGATCGTGGTCATCAACAAGATCGACCGGCCCGGCGCGCGTCCGGACTGGGTGCTCAATCAGACCTTCGACCTGTTTGACAAGCTTGGCGCCAGCGATGAGCAGCTGGACTTCCCGGTGATCTACGCCTCGGGTCTCAATGGCTATGCAAGCCTTGATGAAAATGCCCGCGAAGGTGATCTGACGCCCTTGTTCGAGGCCCTGGTCGAGCACGTCCCACCGCCGCCGGTGGACCCGGACGGTCCCTTCCAGATGCAGGTCTCCAGCCTGTCATTTTCAACCTACGTGGGCTTGATCGGCATCGGACGCATCCGGCGTGGGCAGGTTCGAACCAATCAGGCGGTCAAGGTGATTGATCGTGACGGCAAGGAGCGATCCGGTCGTGTCTTGCAGGTGCTCGGATTTCGCGGGCTCAAGCGTGAGGAGATTCCGGAGGCGATGGCCGGCGACATTGTCGGCATTTCGGGCATCGAGAAGATCGGCATATCCGATACCCTCTGCGACCCGTCCCGGGTCGAGGCCTTGCCGCCGCTGTCGGTCGATGAGCCCACCATTCACATGACCTTCCAGGTCAATGATTCGCCGTTTGCCGGTCGCGAGGGCAAGTACCTGACCAGCCGCCAGTTGCGCAATCGCCTTTTCCAGGAAGCCACCCACAACGTGGCTTTGCAGGTCAACGATACCGGCGATCCGGATCAGTTCGACGTGGCCGGGCGCGGCGAGTTGCACCTGTCGGTGTTGATCGAAACCATGCGTCGCGAGGGCTATGAACTGGCGGTATCCCGGCCGCGAGTGAGAAAGCGCGAGGTCGATGGCGAAACACTTGAGCCGTGGGAATCCGTGGTGCTCGATCTGGAAGAGCAGTACCAGGGTGCGGTCATGCAGGCCATGGGCGAACGCAAGGGCCAGCTCAAGGCCATGCAGCCCGACGGCAAGGGACGGGTCCGGCTGGATTACCTGGCCCCGGCGCGAGGATTGATCGGCTTCCAGTCCAGCTACCGCACCATGACCGCCGGCACCGGCCTGTTCTTCCGCGTGTTCGACCACTGGGGCCCGGCCACCGAAAAGGTCGCCGGCCGGGTCAACGGCACCCTGATCAGCATGGACACCGGAACCACGGTGGCCTATGCCCTGTTCAGCCTCCAGGATCGCGGCAAGCTGTTCGTCGGCCCGGGCGAGGAAGTCTACGAGGGCATGATCGTCGGGTTGCATTCGCGGGAAAATGACCTGGTGGTCAACCCCTTGAAGAAAAAGCAACTGACCAATATCCGCGCCGCCGGCAAGGACGATGCCCTGCTGCTGACCCCGCCGGTGCGCATGAGCCTGGAACAGGCCCTGGAGTTTCTTGCCGACGATGAATTGCTGGAAGTCACGCCCGATTCCATCCGACTGCGCAAGCGCCTGCTCAAGGAGCATGAGCGCAAGCGGGCCGGTCGGCAGGGGTGAATGGTGGCGGAGAGGGAGGGATGGCTGCGCCCGCTTACGCGGGCTTGTCTTTCGGACTGGTGCTGACGCACCAGCGAGCTCGCTGCGCTCGGTTCGAACCCTCTTGTCGGGTTCGAACCCCTCCCTTGTGCGATGGTTGGAGTATTTGCTTAGGTTGGTGTTTTAGGTGGCAATAATGGATGGCGGAGAGGGAGGGATTCGAACCCTCGAACGGGCGTTCACCCGTTAACGGTTTTCGAGACCGCCGCATTCGACCACTCTGCCACCTCTCCGGATCTGTAAGCGTTGGATGCTTCGGAAAGTTGTAGGTCGGGGCTACGTCCCCGACGGACAACCTCTGAAATAATCTCCACCGCATCGTTTGCGTGCCCACGCATCTAAGAGCCCATGTTTCTACGAGCCTACGCTTGCCAAGCCCGACGCGCCGCGCATTATAACGCTTTTGGCTGCCCGGCCCGAGTTTCAGGAGAACATCTGACTCATTCTCTCATCAAGCAGGTTTTCAAGCGACGGAGAAGGATTCAGGCGCCGTCCGTCGGGGGCGTAGCCCCGACCTACAATTCTCTCGGACAGGTTGGGCTTGCCACAACTGTCCGTCGGGGCAGCGTAGATCGGAGCGCCGTCGTACCTGCTTGACCGCAGATCTTGCGCGCGTGTCTCCGAATGTCAACTAATGGCTTTCAGCCGCATCGGCCTCGGCCTTGTCCTCATGGCGGGTGCCGGCTGGGTGTTCGGGTGGGGCGTAGATGGTATACAGGCGCAACGGACGGGTGCCGGTATTGATGAAGTTGTGCTCGGTGCCGGCATGGACGAAGACCAGGTCATTGACGCCCACTTCGCGCGCCTGACCGGACAGGACCGCCTGGCCGTTGCCTTCGACGAAAACCAGGATCTGGTCATGGTCATCATGAACTTCGGCGCCGATCTCTTCGCCGGGTTGAATGGTCATCAGGACAACCTGGCATTCCTTGCCGGTGATTACTTCATCCCGAAAGGCGTCACTGTTCATCGCCATTTTGACGATTGGCACGATGGCCTTGTCGATATCGGACATTACTTTTCTCCTTGCAGATTGGATCCAGACTGTGGTCTTACCATACCGATGCTGTATTGGGCATTTATTGGCCTGGAACAAGTTTTGGTGGATTACCATTATAAGTTCGCCCACCACAAGGCCAACCCATGGACCTGACCCCCTCCGACCGAGCCCGGGAAATCGCCCGCAAACTGCACCGCTTCATGCGCGACGAGGTCGAGCCAATCGAGCCGGAATGGCATCGAAAGATGGCCGTACTCGATGATCCCTGGCAGGTCTTGCCGGTGATCGATGAGCTCAAGGAAAAGGCCAGGGAGCAAGGGCTCTGGAACCTTTTTCTGCCTGATGAAGAGCTCGGTGCGGGTTTGTCGGTGCTTGACTATGCGCCCCTGGCCGAGCGTATGGGACGCTCATTCATCGCCCCGGAGATTTTCAATTGCAATGCTCCGGACAGCGGCAACATGGAAGTCTTGTACCACTATGGCTCGCAGGAACAGAAGGATGAGTGGCTCAAGCCACTGCTTGAAGGTCGTATTCGCTCGGCATTCTGCATGACCGAACCCGAGGTGGCCTCATCCGATGCCACCAATATGCAGGCCACGGCCATCATCGAGGGTGATGAGGTCGTGCTCAATGGGCGGAAGTGGTGGTCGACCGGCATCGGTCATCCGCAGTGCAAGGTCGTGATCTTCATGGGGCTGACCGACCCGGAAGCCGACCGTCATCATCGCCATTCCATGGTGCTGGCGCCACTGGATACAACCGGTATCAAGGTCGAGCGAATGCTCACCGCCATGAATATGCTGGATGCGCCATACGGCCACGGAGAGGTCACTTTCGACAATGTTCGCCTGCCCAGGTCCGCGATCATCGCCGGCCCCGGCAAGGGCTTCGAAATTGCCCAGGGCCGCTTGGGCCCCGGTCGAATTCACCATTGCATGCGCCTGATCGGTTTGGCCGAACATGCCCTTGAGCTGGCTTGTCGTCGCGGACTCGAGCGCCAGGCATTCGGTCGGCCGCTGGTCAAGCTCGGCGGCAACGCCGAACGCATTGCCGAGGCCCGGATCGCCATCGAGCAGGCGCGTTTGCTGGTCCTCAAGGCGGCCTGGTGCCTGGATCACAAGGGCATTGTCCGTTCCATGAGCGAGGTTTCGCAGATCAAGGTGGCCGTTCCAACGATGGCCCAGAAAGTGGTCGACATGGCCATACAATTACACGGTGGCGCGGGCTTGAGCGAGGACTTTCCGCTGGCTGCCGCCTGGACCGCGGCACGTTCCCTGCGCCTGGCCGACGGTCCGGACGAGGTCCATCGCGGATTGGTGGCGCGGTTCGAACTTGGCAAATACCGTTCGTGATCCACTTGCCATGCGTTCTGGCCTGGCGCCCCATTCACGAGGTTCACGCATAGAGCTCGTTTCCAATCCCGCCTTTTGATACCAAACAGGGGGCGAGTTGGGAGAAGCATCGGGTGGCATCCGACCGATCACGGCCTGACCGGGGGATCGGCAGAGTCGACCAATTCGAGTTTCGTGGCCTTGGGGTCGGTAACGTCTGCGAGTTGCCGATAGCAAGGGGAGTGGCTTCGATCTGAAGATCGGTGGCATGGATAGTCCGGGAAGAACTTACTGCCCGCTGCCGCACCCGTTCAGTCCGTGATCGGTCAAATACCACCCGCTGCGACAGGTAGGAGAAGTCTGAGAGCTGTGGTGGTGGCTTCGTTCAAGCTCCCTCATCAACCAACTCCTACCCGACAAGCGACGAGTGGGCTTGACCGGGGGCGGGCACGGGCAAGGTCACTCGGCGCCCAGCCCCCATAAACTCTAGCCTACGTCCGTTCCTTCTCCACCGCGTCGTTCATATCCCATCAGTTCACCACAGAGTCTTCAGTCCCGTTACCGGGCCCGCTGTCGCGGTGCAAACAGGGCGAAATAACGTGTCGGGGAAAGTGGACAATGCCGATTTTAGTCACGTGAACCCGGCCATGTCGATGGATTCATTCTCGACCGTCGGCCACACGCGCGGGCGATCTCCGGTCAGGCGCTTCTTGCCTC
>SL_3KL_010_SEDDRAFT_10000510_pt1 | contig 32052 bp, 25 predicted proteins | sample SodLakKL_010_SED_2_FD_10381 | JGI IMG/M metagenome (IMG submission 10381)
CCCCCCGCTGCCGCTCGCCTCCGGAGAGCTCCTGGACCGGCAGGCTCGACTTGGCAGCGAGACCCACCTGCGCCAGGAGGCGGGTGCTCCTGGGCTCCACCTCGCTCCCGGGCGCGCCCGTCACCTCCAGGGCGAAGGCCACATTCTCCAGGGCGGTGCGTCCAGGGAGCAGCCGGAAGTCCTGGAAGACGTGGCTCACCCGCCGGCGGAGCTTCCAGACCTCGTGGGGCGCCAGGCTCCCGGACGAGAATCCGCACACCACCACCTCTCCAGCCGATGGCGTCTCAGCCATATGGATTAGCCGGAGGGTGGTGGATTTGCCGGAGCCGGAGTGCCCGGTGAGGAAGGCGAATTCCCCCTTCCCCAGTCGGAGCGAGAGGCGGTTCAGCGCCTTTCCCCGCCCGGCGTATTCCTTCGTCACGTGCGTGAGCTCGATCACGGCAACCGGAGGACTCCCCTGACCCAGGTCGGAAGGTCCAGGTTATGGGAATTCGCAGGGAAACAGATGGAGCCGAAATCTACCGGGATTCGGAATCCGGTGTCAAAATCCGGCGGCCAGCCGCATGGCTGCCACCGTGGATCCTGCGTCGGCACGGCCTGTTCCCACCAGGTCGAAAGCGGTGCCATGGTCCGGGGAGGTCCGCAGGAAGGGAAGCCCCAACGTCACGTTCACCCCCCGTCCGAATGCCAGGGTCTTGAATACCGCCATACCCACATCGTGGGTGGGGGAGATCACGGCATCCAGATCCCCATTCACCGCCTTCAGGAAGATAGTATCGGCGGGGAGTGGTCCCTCTACAGTGAGTCCGGCGGCTCGGAGACCGTGGAGTACCGGCTCCATGATCCGGGCCTCCTCGTCGCCGAAGAGGCCGCCGTCGGAGGCGTGTGGATTCATTCCGCAGAGGGCGAGGCGGGGGTGCGGAAGTCCCCAGTGGATCCGGAGCGACCGATCCAGGAGGCGGATCTGGGTCTCCAGGCGCTCCCGGGTCAGGAAGTCCGGAACCTCCCGGAGAGGCAGGTGGGTGGTGGCCAGGAGGATCCGGAGTGGATGGGGACCGAGGCGGGTGCTGCCGGCACTCATGAGCATTCCCACCTCCGAGGCTCCGGTGAGTTCCTGGAGGAGTTCGGTCTGACCCGGTACCAGGGCGCCGGCGGCGTGGAGGGAGGGTTTGTGGACGGGGCCCGTGACCAGCGCGCCGGTGGCACCCTCGGTGCATAGCTCCACACCGAGGCGAATGGCATCCACCGAGATCCGGCCGGCCGACTCCTGGGACCCATCGAAGCGCCCCACCGGCCGCACCTCCACACCCGCTCCCCAGTCTCCGGCCAGGCCCCCTTCGTCACCCAGGAGGATGACGGACAATTCCGGGTGGGAGGAGCGAAGTTCCACCAGGGCCCGACGGGTCAACTCGGGGCCGACGCCCCGGGGATCGCCCAGGGTGACGGCGAGCCCCGGGGCAGGGCTCACAGGCGGATGTCGATGTAGGTGGATTCCCGGAGCCGGCCCACGATTCGCTCCTCGATTCGCTGCTCCTGCAGGTTCGCCCGGATCTGGTCCCGGACGTCCTCGAACTGGAATTCCCCGGCGTCCCGGATCTCGTCCATGCGAACCACCGCGAAGACCACGCCCTGGCCCAGGGGGAACTCCACCGGCCCCACCACCTCACCCTGTAGGGCCCCGCGGAGCGCCGAGGCCAGCGTCTGGGGGAACTGCTCTAGCTGATCCCGGGCCACGGTCACGGAATCCGGGAGTCCGAAGCGGGCCCCCTCGTCCTCGAATTCCTGGAAGGAGGCGCCGTCACGAAGCCGCTGGGCGATCTCCCGGGCCCGGTCACGGGCCCTCTCCTCGTCGGCCTGGTCCGGCTCGGCGGCAATGAGGATATGGTGAATCTTCCGCTCCGCGCCACGGACCCGCTCGACTCGGATGATGTGAGCACCGAAGGGAGACATGACGACCCCGCTGGTCTGTCCCTCCCGGAGGCCGAAGGCAGCGTCTTCGAACTCCTCCACCAGCCCGTCGCCCCGGCGGTACCACCCCAGGTCGCCTCCCTGCTGCCGGGAGCCGGGGTCGTCGGAGAAGCGCTGGGCCAGGTCCGAGAACCGGTCTCCGTCCCGGAGCATCTCGAGGATCTCCTCGGCCCTCTCCCGAGCGGCTTCCCGTGCCTCATCGGAGGCGGTGGGTTGGAGGAAGATCTGCCGGAAGCTCAGGGTGGCGGGCCGTTGGCCGAAGCGCTGACGCTCCTGTTCGAATACCTCCCGGATCTCCGATTCCTCCACCAGGACGGGTCGGGACTGGCGGCGCTGGTCCTGCATGAAGCGCTGCAGGAGGAGGCTTCGACGAATCTCGTCGCGCATGCTCCCCCGGTACTGAGCCAGGCTCATCCCCATCTGCTCCACCGCTTCCCGGAGTTCGCCCTCGGAGCCGCCGAAGCGCTGGAGCTGATCGGCCCAGGCATCCTCGAAGGTCATCTCGACCTGTTCGTCGGACACGGCCATGAGGGTATCCCGGGCCGCCGCCTGAAGGAGGACGAGCTGATCCACCATCTCGGACAGGACCTGCCGCTCGATCTGGCCCACGGCCTGGGGATCGTCCAGGGGGATTTCGAAGCCGGCGGCCTGCATCCGCCCCATCTGCTCCATGATCTCGCTGTAGAGGACGATGGAGTCCCCCACCACGGCCACGATCCGATCCACCAGTTCGTCGGAGGACGGGTCGAAGGTGAGACCTTCCGGTCCCCCGGTCTGGGCGTGGCCCGGCGTCGGCGCCAGGAGGGAGAGGACCAGGACTCCCAGAAGGGCGAGGTGTCGAATCATGGCATGGGCTCGGCTGGGGTGGAGCGGTGATTCCGGAGCGGACCCGGAGCCTTCTCCGACTCCGGGCCCGCTTCGCTTGGTAAACCCCTGATCAGGGCTCCGTTCCGCCATCGGGTAGGGCGTCCCGCAGGAGAGCCTCCAGCTCTTCCTGGCTCAGGTCCTCGAGCCCCGGTGTCGCAGGCTCCTCGATCCCCCGCTCGCTCCGAATCTCCGAGATCCGCTCTGCCGCACGGTCCATGTTCTCCCGGGCGATCCGCACGGTGTGGGCTTCCCGAAGCACCACGGCCAGGGGGCCCAGGGGGTAGACGTCCTGCTCGCCGCGAACCAGCCGGGGCAGGAGCTCTCCCACTGTCCGGGACACCGCTTGCTCCAGGGTCTCGCCCTCGCCGCGGGTGATCTCGCTCAGGCCCAGGAGATCGGCCACCTGCCGGAGCTGAGAGCGGATCTCCTCCTCAAGGCCCTGGACCTCCTCCGGATCCAGCGCCAGCCCCATTCTCTCCGCCTCCTGCACCAGGAGCTCGCCTCGGGCCAGGGAGAGGAGCATGTCGTCGAGCTGCTCGTCGGAGGCTCCCGAAAGCTGCATCCGAAGCTGGGGAGGCTGGTTCAGGAGGAAGAGGCGGAAGTCACCAGCGGTGTAGCTCCCTCCCTGGTACTGGACCAGCGCCTGGCTCCGTGCCCTCCCCTGCAGCGGCGTCTCAGGAGATTCGGCCAACTCCCGGACCCGGTCGGCCGCCCCCTCCTGGACCCGAAGGTTCGCGGGCTCCTCGATGCCGGCCACATAGATGGACTCAGCCTCCGCGGTCCGCATCTGGCTGATCTCCTGGCGGAGCGCCTCCCGGACCTCTTCGAAGGTGGGAGTCTCCCTCTCCTCCACCAGGATCACGTGGAATCCGAACTGGGTCTCGACCACGTCGCTCACCTCTCCGGGCTCCAACTCAAAGGCCGCCTCCTCGAAGGGCGGCACCATGACGCCCCGCTCGAAGAAGCTCAGGTCGCCGCCCCGAGCGGCACTTCCCGGATCGTCCGAGTACTCCTCTGCCAGGGCGGCGAAGTCCTCCCCGGCCCGTGCCCGGTCCCGAAGCTCCTGGGCCAGCGCCCGGAGCGAGTCCACCCGCGCCGGCTCCCGATCTTCCCCGAAGGCCAACAGGATGTGCCGGGCCCGGACTCGCTCGCCAGGCCGGTCCCGGTCGAAGATCTCGCGGAGTTCCTCGTCAGCGACCTCCACGTCGTCGTCGATGACCTCGTCCCGGAGCAGAAGGATCAGCTCCTGGTTGAGCTGCTGACGGGTGAGGGGTGTGAGATCCAGCGCCTCCAGGGCCCCCTCCCGGTTCACGGTGAGGGCCAGGAGGGTGTAGTCGACCCAGAAATCGGTGAGGGCCTCGATGACTCCGGGATCCGGAGGAAGGTCGGCGACTGGGGCCACCATCTCTGCGGTTTCCTCTACCCCTAGCTCGAACCCCGCGGCCTGGGCCAGGGTGTCAGGACCGAGATCTCGCTGGGCATCGCCGCAGGCGGCCACCAGGAGTGGAAGGAGGGCGAGGGCGCTGGAGCGGGGAAGGCGGAGCATGCAGGTACCTCAGATCTGTGGAATGAAATCTCCGGAATAACCATGAAAGATAGCGGAGAGGGAAGAATCCAGAAGGGGGTCGGCAGAAGCACGCGTTTTGGTACCGGCCCGGCACCCGGTCCTGGTGCCACCAGGCCGGCCCTGTCCTGATGAGTCCGGCCGTCCTGCACATGGGGCTGTAGCGGAATTCATCAGGCCGCCCGCGCCTCCTCCGACACCAGCAGGTCCAGGGAGCGGATGAGAGTGCGGGTCAGGGGCTCCGGACCAACCCGGGTGAGGGAGAGGGAGAGGGGCATCATCCGCTTGACTCCTACCTCCACCTGTCGGTCCCGGAAGGGGGCCTGAAGCGCCGTGAGCCGGGGATTCGCAGCCGCCCGGAAGGTCAGGCGGCCGCTCCGGTCCCGCACGAATATCCGCTCGAGCCCCAACTTCCTGCCCAGGAGCCTGAGGACGTGGGCATCCAGGAGGCGCTCCACACTCTCGGGGAGCGGCCCGTACCGATCCACCATCTCTTCCCGGAGCTTCTCCACCTCGGGGCGGGATTCCAACCGGGACAGGCGTCTGTAGAGGTGGAGCTTCTGCGACGGGTCGGCCACATACTCGTCGGGGATGAAGGCCGAACCCGCCAGCGAGACGTCCGGCTCCGGGAACTCCTCCACCTGCCCCGCCCCCCGGCGGAGGCGCCGGACCGCGTCCTCCAGGAGCCGGAGGTAGGTGTCCATCCCCACGGCGTGGGCGAAGCCGGACTGGTTGGCGCCCAGGAGGTTTCCTGCACCCCGGATCTCCAGATCCCGGAGCGCAACCTCGTATCCGCTCCCGAGTTCGGTGTGGCGTTCCAGGACCCGGATCCGCTGCCTGGCATCCTCGGTCATGGACTCCGGGACCACCAGGTAGCAGTAGGCCCGGCGGTCCGACCGTCCCACCCGTCCCCGGATCTGGTAGAGCTGGGCCAATCCGAAGTGATCGGCCCGATCCACGATCAGGGTGTTGGCGTTGGCCACATCCAGCCCGTTCTCGATGATGGACGAGCATACCAGGACATCGATCTCACCCTGGATGAAGGCGGCCATGACATCTTCCAGGGGGCCGGGCTTCATCTGTCCGTGGGCCACCTCCACACGGGTGCCCGGTGGGGTGATGCGGCGGACCCGCTCGGCGGTGTTGTGGATGGTCTCGACCCGGTTGTGGAGGAAGTAGACCTGCCCACCCCGGTCCAACTCCCGGGCCATGACCTCCGAGAGGAGGGCGTCGCTCCAGGGGATGGCCTGGGTTGAAACCGCCAGCCGGTCCCGGGGCGGGGTGCGGATGAGGGAGAGGTCCCGGAGCCCGCCCAGGGAGAGTTGCAGCGTCCGGGGGATGGGGGTGGCGGTGAGGGTGAGGACATCCACCGAGGCGCGCATCTTCTTCAGCCGCTCCTTGTGCTTCACCCCGAAGCGCTGCTCTTCGTCGACGATGAGAAGGCCCAGCTCCCGGAAGCGGATGTCCTTGGATAGGAGGCGGTGTGTGCCCACCACGATGTCCACCTCGCCCCGCTCAATCCCCAGGATCATCTCTTCCTGCTCCTTCCGGGTACGGAAACGGGATAGACCCGCCACCTGCACAGGGAAGTCGGCAAGGCGCTCCTCGAAGGTTCGACGGTGCTGCTCCACCAGGATGGTGGTGGGAGCCAGGACCGCCACCTGCTTGCCGTCCTGAACCGCCTTGAAGGCGGCCCGGACCGCCACTTCCGTCTTCCCGAATCCCACATCGCCACAGATCAGGCGGTCCATGGGGCGCGGCTTCTCCATGTCGCCCTTCACCTCGGTAGTGACCCGGGCCTGGTCCGGAGTGTCCTCGTAGAGGAAGGACGACTCCATCTCCCGCTGCCAGTGGGTATCCGGGGAGAAGGCGAAGCCCTCGCCCAACTCCCGCTCGGCGTAGAGCTCCACCAGCTCCTGGGTCATGCGCTCCACCGCCTCTTCGGTCTTGCGCTTGAGCGTCTTCCAGCGCTTGCCGCCGATGCGGTGCACAGAGGGAGGTTCTCCCCCGTCATCCCCTCCGATCCAGCGCTCCAGGAGGTCCAGGCGGTAGACCGGGACCCGGAGGATCTCGCCGCCGGCATACTCCACCGCCAGCACCTCCAGCGCCTCGCCTCCCACCTGAATCTGCTCCAGCCCCTTGAAGCGCCCGATCCCGTGATCCATGTGAACCACGTAGTCGCCCGGGCTGAGCTGGGCCATGCTCTCCAGCGCCACCGCGCCCCGGAAGCTCCGTCCGGAACGAACGCGCCGGGATCGCTTGAAGATCTCGTGATCCGTCAGTACCCGGAGCCCGGGGGTCGCTTCCGGGAGGAGGAAGCCGGCCTCCAGGGAACCGACGCCGATGTGCACCCCTGGGAATCGGGCGTTCCGCTGCGCCAGGATCTCTTCCAGGCGCTCCACCTGACCGTGGTTGTCGCAGAGGATGACCGAGCGGGAACCCCGGGCCTCGCCTTCCCGGAGAAACGCCTCCAGCCGGTCCATCTTCCGCTCCATGGGCGGAGGTGCGGCGGCTCGGAAGGATGGCTCCGTACCCGGCTCCGAAGTGAGGCGGAGCACCGGGAGGCGACGGAGTCTGCGGGCCGCCTCATCGGGAGGGGTGAGGATCCGGTCCGGGGACGGGAGGGTCTCGCCTCCTTCCTGCCGGTCGGCCCGGATCCGGCGGGCCTCGTTCCAGTGGCCCTGGAGGGTCTCTTCCCAGTGCCCCTGCTCGATCCCAACCAGGAGGCTTTCGTCGGGGAGGATCTCCAGGAGGCTCCGGAGGGCCTGAGTCTCCATGCTTCCGCCCTCACGGTCGGCTCCCGTCCCTTCCCCCGAGGCCCCCGCCTCCCCGCCGGCGCTCCGGAAGGAGGCCGGAAGGATCTGCACCTGCTGGAGTTCTTCGCGGGAGCGCTGGTTCGAGACGTCGAAGAGGCGAATGGACGAGATCTCGTCTCCCCAGAATTCGATGCGGAGGGGATCGGGGTGGCCGAGGGAGAAGACATCCACGATCCCGCCCCGGACGGCCATTTGCCCGACCTCCTCGACCAGGGGGGCCCGGTGGAAGCCCATGCCCTCCAGCTCTTCCAGGAGGAGGGAGAGGCCAACCTCGTCTCCCACCTCAAGCTCCAGGCGGAGGGTGGCCAGACGATCGGGCATGGCCATGCGTTCCTGAAGCGCACGGGGGGTGGTCACCAGGATGCGCGACTCCCCGGCCAGGAGGGCCTCTACCGCCTCCACCCGGAGCCCGCCGATGCGGGGGTCGTCTTCCGTGCCGTAGAAGCGGGCCTCGCTCTGGGGGTAGAGGTGCACGGTGCCCTCCCCCAGGAGGGAGAGAAGGTCCGCCTCCAGGCGTGTCGCCGCCTCCGGGTCTCGGGCTACCACCACCTGGATGCGCCGCGGGTGGTCCAGGTGGAGTCCCGCCACCAGAGCGGCCGGGGCCGATCCCACCAGGCCGCCGGCCGCCCCATGGCGCCCCTCCATGGGGAGGGACTCGGAGACCGCCCTGAATGCGGCTGTGGAACGGATTCCTTCCAGGACCGGATGGATTCGAGAAGTCACGTCGCTCTGTCGATGGCGTTGGGGGTGGTGTCCTCGGGATCGCCCCGGACCGATACCCACCCTTCCACAAGGAGGAGGAGGAACGCCGTCGCGAGGAGGGGGCGCCAGACCTCCCGGCCCCGCCGGTCCCCTGCCGCCGCCCGAATCCAGGCACGACGATGGGGCGCCCCCTCGGCTCCGGCCCCCAAGCGCTCGGCCGCCTGGGCCGGCGTGAGGGAAGGCTCGGAACCCGGGACGGGGGCGTTCACCGCCACCGCCCCCAGGAGGGCGCCTTCGGCATCCCGGAATCGGTGGATCCCGGGGGTTCCTGTCTCCGTAAACCTCCCGGTACCGTCAGGGGTGGATCGGGTTCCCCCGGGTGTCTCCACAGTCGTGGCTCCCGAGGGGGTCGGGAGGGGTTGCCCCGCCTCGGCCTCGAGGATCGCCCCCCCACCGGAGAGCAGGTCCACCGCGCCGGACACGAAGGGGACCATTCCCACCGAGAGGGGGAGGTCAGACCAGGCCGTATCGGCGGGCGAGGCCAGGACGAGGACCGGGGGAGCGTCGCCGGCCGGCCCGGTTCCGCCGGGGGAGTGGACGGCCCAAGGCGTTCCGTCCGATAGCAACACCACCGCCCCGTTGGCGCTCGACCCCTCCTGGACGGTGGAGACCAGGCTGTAGCGGCGGCGCACCGGCAGACCCTCGGGGAGGCCAAGGCGGGGGTCGGCCCGGTCCACCTCCACCGACGGGGCCGACGCCGGGGTCGGTTCCAACCTCCAAGGTACCCCCACCTCCCGAAGCCAACGGTTGATCCCGCCCAACTCCACCGGATCGACCGGGGCCAGGAGGAGGGTGGGGGACGGAGAGGTAGGTGCGGTGCCGGCCTGGATGGAGATGCCCCCCGGACCCGGTATGATCCGCTCCTGGTCTTCCAGGAGCTCCACCGCCGCCTGGAGGTAGCGGCTCGGAGCGCCAAACATCTCCACCCGGGGGGGCTCCAGGATGGGGGCGGCAAAGTGGCGGATGTCATCAGCCCGGAGGGCATCGGGATCCAGCTCGACCCTTCCTTCCATCCAGCCCGCGCTCTGTGGTGGGAGCTCCACCAGCGCCTCCCCTCCGGCGTCGGTGGTGCCCCGGGAGACCAGTTCGTCTCCCACCAGAACCCGGAACGGCTGACCACCCCGTGGCTCGCCCTCCACCTGGATGGAGAGGGCGATGGGGCGTCCGGTTCTCGGCGCCAGGCCTCCGTCCAACCGGGCCCGGGTGATCCCCCGGTTTGCTGGAGACTCCACCTCAGGGCGACCCACCACGATGGGGATCTCCCTCCCGGCGTCCAGTGGAGGGTCCAGCGTCTCGTGGGAAAGCCCCTCCACCGGAAGCATGGAGACCAGGAGTATGCGTCGGGGCTCGGGGGCGCCGGCTTGGAGGATACTCCGGGCTCGGCGCACCGCCGCTCCCAGATCCGCCGCCACGGCTGTGCCCTCCAGCGACCGGATCCGCGCCGCTGCGGCGATGGGGTCCAGAGGGAGGGAGGGGCTCCACGGCTCGCCGGCCGGGATCACCCAGACCCGGTCGTCCGTTCCCAGGCGTCCCACCGCCTCCAGCGCCATCTCCCGCACGGACTCCAGCACTCGCTCCTCGCCCACCACCGGGAGAGATGAGATTCCGTTGTCCACGATGACGACGACGCCGGCCGGGGGGTAATCCCCTCCGGTCAGGGGAAGGACGAGGCGGGAGCCGGCCAGGATCAGGAGGGCCAGCGTGAGCAGCCGAAGGGCAAGGAGGAGGAGGCGGTTCAGGCGAAGGAGCCGGCTCCTCTCCCGTACGGTGCTCCTCAGGTACCGGAGGGCAGGGAAGGATTCGACCCGGGTCTCCCGCCGGGGTCGGAGGTGGATCAGGATGGGGATGGCCAGCGCCGCTGCGGCCAGGAGGAGGAGGGGGGCCAGGAAGCTCACGGGGGCATCATCCCATCCGGGCCCGATTTCGAAGGACCGCCCGGAGCGCCTGCTGTAGCGGCTGTCCCGTGTCCACCAGATGGTGCTCGACCCCGGCCCCCGCCAGCCGTGCCCGCCACCGAGCCACCGCTTCTTCCACCTCTGAGCGGTAGCGCCGCTTCATTTCAGCCACATCCACACGGAGCTCCTCTCCCGTCTCCGGGTCACGGAAGCGCACCTGGCCCCGACCTGGAAGCTCCCGCTCTCCAGGGTCCATGAGGTGGAGGACCAGGACCTGGTGGCCCCGGTGCCGGAGGAAGCCCAGAGACCGGAGGAGGGGATCCGGGTCCATGAGCAGATCGGAGATCAGGACCACGAGACCCCTGCGGCGGAGCCTGAGACCCGCCGCCCGCAGCGCCTCGGTGGGGTCGGTGGCGCTTCCGCCCTCCACCTCCCGGAGGCGTCGAATCAGCTCGCTGCCGTGGCGACGTCCTCCCCGGGGCGCCATCCATGCCCGGATCTCTCCATCGAAGACGCCGAGACCGGTGCGGTCTCCCTGCCGGAGGAGGAGGAGACCGAGGGATGCCGCCAGGAGGCGAGCCACCCACAACTTGGTGGGGTGTTGTTCCGGAGCCGAACTCCAGTCCATGGAGGCACTGGCGTCCACCAGGAGGAAGGCCCGGAGGTTGGTCTCGTCCTCGTACTGCTTCACGTAGTAGCGGTCCGAGCGGGCGTGCATGCGCCAGTCGATGTGGCGGAGTTCATCACCGGGGCGGTAGTTGCGATGCTCGGCGAACTCCGCCGAGAAGCCCCGTTTCGGTGAGCGGTGAAGCCCCAGCAAGGTCCCATCCACCACCGAGCGGGCCAGGAACTCCAGATCCCCCAGCCCCGCGAGCTCAGCGGGCGTGAGGAGATCGGCTCGGCGCTGGGAAGGGTCTGGAGCCGTGGCCATGGAGCCTCGTGGCGAGGTGGGTATGGAATGGGGCAGGGCCCCGCGGGTGCGAGCTGGGCACGATAGACCGGCCGTCACCTCCCTCTACCGTCCCCAGGGTTCCACGGGTCCTGTCTACCCCCGGGGACGGTGCCGGGGACCAACGAGGGCTGAGGGGGGGAATGCGGCAGGTATCCGGCGGCACGATCCCTGCGACTCCGGCAAGGGCGCTCCGGTTCACCCTGAGGCCCGTGTCTGCCGGGAGGGGAACATCGGGGACCCGAGGGCGCGGCGCCAGAGCGAATCTCCCCGACCACGGAGGCAGATCTATGGGTCAGGCAGCAATTGGAGTGGAGAGGGCAGGAGGCTCTCCCGGGTGGAAGAGACCATGGTGCCGCCGGCGACGGGGGGTGCGGTGGCAGGTGGCGGCGCCCCCGGGCCTTCCGGCTCTCGGGATCAGCCTGATGGTGGTGGCCGGGCTCATGGCGGCAGGAGCGTCCCAGGCGGGAGCCCAGGCGCACCCTGCCGGGATCTCACCAGGAACGTGGGGGCACCAGGCCATGGCTCCCGGGTGGAGCCATTCCGTCGCCCCGGTCCAGGAGGATGCGCGGATCTGGTTCCCTCGTGGTCCCGACCCGGTCTTTCGAAGGGGAGAGCCGGTCCGGGTCCACTTCCAGACGGACCGGGACGCCCATGTGGCCATCGCTCAGGTGGATAGCTCCGGTCGCCTGCACCTCCACTTTCCTTCCGGTCCCCGGGATCCCCAGTGGATTCGGGGAGGCCAGGAGCACCTCCTCCTACTGGAGGGCGGACGCCCCTGGGTTGTGACCGAGGGCCCCGGTGTGGGTTACTTCTTCATCCTCAGCTCTGATCGCCCGCTGGACTGGTCCCGGCTCGGACATTCCCGGGGTGCGGGGTGGGACCTGTCGGGAGCCACGGCCCGATCCTACGGAGATCCCAACGAGGCCATGGACGATCTGGTCTGGGCGCTCCTCCCGGATTGGCAGGAGGCGGAGTTCGCCCTGGCCGTCGCCGGCTACCGGGTGGATCGCTGAGGATCCGGGATCCGGGGATCGGGGACGGGGCTCAGGGGAGACCCATCCCCAACTTGATGGAGAAGCCGTCCTGATCGCCGAAGACATAGTGACCGGACAGGTTCAGCACGAGAAGCTGAAGCCGCACGCCTACCAGGTAGGAGGGTTCGGCTGAAACCCGGGTGCGGAAGCTGAGGGAAGTGCCGCTATCGGGAAGGATGGGAAGGTTTCCGGGGTTTTCCACCCGGTATTCCACCCTGGCTGAACCACTCCGGATCTGCGCCCCGCCGAACAGATCCAGGGGGCCCAGGCGAGTCCCAGCCGTGGCACCCCAGTGAACCGCCCGGAGATCAATGCCGTCCCCGGCTGTGGCTTCCTGGAACCCCACCATCCCTGTGATGTCCAGCCCAGGGACGGGAATCCAGCCCGAGAGGTGGTGGTGGACGCTGATGCCGTGGGACCTGAGCTCACCCACCTCAGGGAGGAGTTGTACTGCCGGGAGAAAGCGCAAGGCCACTTCGGTGCCGAGCCCGATCCCCACCGCCAGTTGCACCGCCAGGTTGGGGGCCAGAGGGAGGTCGAGACCCGCAGGGAAGACCAGCCGGTAGTCGTCGGGGTCCAGGCCCCGGGCCAGGAGGGCTGAGCGGAAGGATCCGTGGGGATCCAGGGTCAACCCATCGCCCTTTCCGGCGATTGTGGGGGTCTCCAGGGATCCTCCAGCCGGAATGTATGGGTCCCGAAAGACCTGGCCGGCGTAGACCACCGAGTCCGGGAGGGAGGCGGCGAAGACGCGGTCCTCCTCCCCGAATCGAGTGCCCAGGAAGCGCAGCCCCAGGTCGAAGCGGAGGGGATCCAGGGGGCGGGAGCGATCCACGTAGCCGCTGGCGAGGGCCCGCACGAGCCCGTCGGTGAGGGGCGCCACGTAGCCGGCGGCGTTCTGGCTTCCAAGCGCCGAGATCTGGTCCAGCAGCTCCTGGCCGGATGCCTCGCGGGCCGGGATCAGCAGCAGCCAGGGAAGGAGGCAGAGAGCCAGGAGCGCGGAACGACGGAAGCGGGGCCTATCGGGTCGCATGGACGGTCCGGGATGGGATGACGGTCTCCCCTTGACGCTACCCTGGGTCTTCCGTAGACGCCAGGGGTTCGCCTCAGGGCATTGCATGCACCTCATGTGCGGCGGAAGGAAAAACCGAATCTGGATTCTGTTTTTTGCCCAATGACCGCCGGGAGATGGGATGATCGGACCGGGGGGGCTCCTCGGCGCCTTCGATTGATCGCCTCCTGAGGCCCGGTTATGTTTGAGATTCGGCGCCAATCCGGCTGCTTTCCCCCTCTTCCCACCCCTCTTCGTGTCCATCGAGAAGATCCGGAATTTCTGCATCGTCGCCCACATCGACCATGGGAAGTCCACCCTGGCGGATCGGCTGCTTGAACACACCGGTGCCCTGGATTCCCGGGCGATGCGGGCTCAGGTACTGGATTCCAACGAGTTGGAGCGGGAGCGGGGGATCACCATCAAACTCCACGCCGTTCGGATGGATTACAAGGCGGAGGATGGGGAGACCTACGAACTGAACCTCATCGACACCCCCGGGCACGTTGACTTCACCTACGAGGTCTCCCGGTCCCTGGCGGCGTGTGAGGGGGCCATCCTGGTGGTGGACGCGAGCCAGGGGATCCAGGCCCAGACCCTGTCGAACCTCTTCCTGGCTTTGGACGCCGGGCTGGAGATCATTCCGGTCCTGAACAAGATCGATCTCCCGGGGGCGGAGCCGGAGCGGCGGCTCGAGGAGCTGGTGGACCTGCTCGGGGTGGACCCGGACACCGTCCTCATGGCCAGTGCCAAGGAAGGGGTGGGCATCGGCCCCATCCTGGAAGCGGTGGTCGAAAAGGTGCCACCGCCCAAGGGGGACGAAGATGCACCGCTCAGGGCTCTCATCTTCGACTCCTACTACGACAAATACCTGGGCGCCGTCCCCTCCATCCGGGTGGTGGACGGGGTCCTGCGGGCGGGGATGGAGATCGCCTTCGGCGCCCATCGGGAGGTCTACGAGGTCTCTGAGGTCGGGTATCAGCAGCTTCGCAGGGTCCCGCAGGACGAACTCGTTCCCGGCGATGTGGGCTACCTCACAGCCGCCATCAAGGACGTCTCCCACACCAGGGTCGGCGACACCATCCTGGACGCCTCCCGGCGGGCCGAGGAGCTTCTGCCCGGGTATCAGGAGGTCCGTCCCATGGTCTTTGCCGGCCTCTACCCCACCGACTCCGATGCCTTCGAGGATCTCCGAGAGGCGCTGGACCGGCTCAAGCTCAACGATGCGGCCCTCCAGTACGAGCCGGAGACATCGGCGGCACTGGGCTTCGGCTTTCGTTGCGGTTTCCTGGGACTCCTCCACATGGAGATCGTGCAGGAGCGGCTGGATCGGGAGTTCGGCGTCGACCTCATCACCACGGTTCCCAATGTGGAGTACCGGGTCCTCCTCACCGACGGGACCAAGCTGTCGGTGGAAACCCCCACCAACCTCCCGGACCGGGGTCGCATCGAGTCCATCAGCGAACCGATAGTTCGGGCCCGCATCATGTGCCCGTCCGAGTTCATCGGAAATGTGCAGAAGCTCACCCACGATCGGCGGGGCATCTTCCTGGGGATGACCTATCTGGACCAGCAGCGGGTGGAGATGGAATACGAACTCCCCCTGGCGGAGATCGTGCTGGACTTCTACGACCGCCTGAAGAGTGGGACCCGGGGCTACGCGGCCTTCGATTACGAGTTTCTGGAGTATCGCCCCGACCACCTGGTTCGCCTGGACATCCTGGTGAATGGGGACCCGGTGGACGCCTTCTCCGTCATCATCCACCGGGACAAGGCCGAGACATACGGGAGGGATCTCGTGATAAGGCTCCGGGAACTCATTCCACGGCAGCAGTTCCAGGTGGCGCTGCAGGCCACCATCGGGTCCAGGATCGTGGCCCGGGAGAACATCCGGCCGGTTCGGAAGAATGTGACCGCCAAGTGCTATGGCGGCGACATCACCCGGAAGCGGAAGCTCCTGGAGCGGCAGAAGGAGGGAAAGAAGCGGATGAAGCAGGTGGGGTCCGTGGAGATTCCCCAGGAGGCCTTCCTCGCCGTTCTCTCCCTGGGTGAGTGAGGGGGCGGGCGTGGCTAGATCTCGGCGGTGGATCCTGGCGCTGGACGTGGGGGGCACCAACATGTCGGGGGCCCTATTCAAGGAGGATGGTGGGAATCCGCTAGCGGTGAAGTCGCGCCGGACCCCTGCCGCTGAAGGGCCGGAGGGTGTGGTTGCCGCCGGCCTTCGACTTCTGGACGACATCCGGGACGAGGCGGTGGACCAGGGGGTGGACCCGAAGCGGATCGTGGGGGCCGGGGTCGGTGTGCCCGGCACTGTGGAGCCGGGGCGAGGTATCGTCTCTCTCGCCCCGAACCTGGGGTGGAGGGACGTGCCGATCCGCGATCTCTTCCAGGACCAACTGGGCCTCCCGGTGGTGGTGGACAACGACGCCAACTGCGCCGCCCTGGGCGAGTGGTGGGTGGGAGCCGGCCGCGGCAGCCGACTCATGATCGCCGCCACCCTGGGTACGGGGATCGGGGGCGGGATCGTCCAGGAGGGCCGGGTGCTCCGGGGGGTCGCAGGGGCCGCCGGGGAGATCGGACACATGACCATCGAAATGGACGGGCGGTCCTGCCAGTGTGGGAATCAGGGGTGCTTGGAGGCCTACGCCTCCGGTACGGGTATCGGTGCCCGGGCAAGGGAGGCGCTCCGGGACGGCGCCGAGTCCGCCATACGACACATGGTGGATTCCGAAGACCAGGTCACCGCCGCGGTGGTGGCCCAGGCGGCCCAGGAGGGCGATATGCTGGGGCGGCTCATCCTCCGGGAGACCGCCCGCTACCTGGCCGCCGGACTGGCGAGCCTAATCAACGTGCTGAACCCTGATCGCATCGTCCTGGCTGGAGGGGTGGTGAAGACCGGTGGGCTCCTCCTGGATCCGGTTCGGGAAGAAGTGCGGAGGCGGGCCTTCCCTGCGTCTGCCGAGACCTGCGTCATCGCCGCCGCCCGGGATCCGGAGTTGGCCGGGGTCCGTGGGGCCGCCCTCACCTTCCAGCGCGAGGTTCTGGAGGGGCATCGGTGACGGTGTCCCCGAGGGTGCTGGGGGTTCTGGGTACTCTGGTCCGAGACCGGATCTACTTGGAAGACGAGGATGGGGCCGGGTTCCGCAATGCCTGGGGCGGGATCGGCTACGCCTTGGAGGCGTTGGCCGTCTCCCTTCCGGAAGGGTGGGAGCTTTCGCCCCTGGTGCCCCTGGGAGACGACTTGGCCGATGTGGCCCGGTCCTACCTCTCCGGGATCCCCCGGGTCAACTGCGGGGCCGGACTGGTCCGAGCCGCTCCCCGCCATCCCCGGGTGGAATTGCGCTACCGGGACGGGCTCCGGGTGTCGGAGCGGATCTCCCACATCCCCCCCGCCTGGGAGTGGCCGGCCCTCCACCCCCTCCTGGAGAAGGTCGACGCCCTCTACGTCAACCTCATCACCGGGTGGGAATTGTCGCTTGAGACGGCGCTCCGACTCCGGGAGCACTTCACCGGACCCATCTACGCCGATCTCCACTCCCTCTTCCTGGCGCTGGACCCCGAAGGGAGGCGGAGCCCACGGCGGCCTCCCCACGCCGAGCGGTGGATGGGGGCCTTCCACGCCGTCCAGGTGAATGAACAGGAGTTCCGACTCCTGGCCGGCGACGGTGTGGACCCGTGGGCGTGGGCCATGGAAGCCGTGGATGGGGAGCCTTCCCTTCTGGTCGTGACCATGGAGGATCGGGGGGCGGGCTACGTTGTGGCGCCTGGATTCCGCTCCTCCCCCCGGGGATGGGTGGGGACGCAGGAAGGCACGTCGGAAGACGGGGGGGAGGGACCCCGCAGCGGGGAGGGCTCTCGCAGCGGGAAGGTGGTCCAGCGGTGGGGTCCCTCCCAGGGAGACAGTACCGGGTGCGGCGATGTATGGGGTTCCACCCTCTTTGCCCGACTTCTGGCTGGGGATGAACTGGAGTCGGCCATGGACCGGGCGAACCGAAACGCGGCCCTGAAGCTGGGCCATACCGGCGCCGACGGCCTGGCCCGGTATCTGTATCAATCCCAGTCGGCTTCAGCATCCTTCTGGGGATCGGCGCCGGGTGGAGGAGCGGCCGGTGGGGTCGGCGCGTCTTCCCATGGGGAGGTGGGGCCATGAGGGTGGTGGAGGTGCCCGATACCCTGGACTACCGGTCCGTGGATCGCCTCCTGGCCTCGGTTGAGGCTGCAGAGGGAGACCGGGCGCTCCTGGATGCCCGCCATCTACGGTGGGTCGATCCGGTGGGGATGATCGGACTCCTGGGGGCCGCCCGAGTGCTCAGGGACCGGAGCGGGGCCCTGCCGCGCCTACAGCCGCCGGAGTCTTCCGTGGTTTCCGGCTACCTGACCCGTATGGGGTTCTTCGAGGCGGCCACGGACCTCATGGAGACGCCACCCATCCGCAGGCGCGGCGGTGGAGACTCGGACGTTCTCCTGGAACTCACCACCATCGCCGAGAACCATGACGTGCACGCGGTGGTGGACCGGGTCCAGGAGCGTGCCGGAGCCATCCTGTCCCGGACCCTCCGGTATCCTCCCTCGGCGGTGATCCAGTTCGCCGTCATCCTCTCGGAGGTCTGCCAGAACATTCTGGAGCACGCCGACGCCCCGGGGTGGGTGGCGGCCCAGAGCTACAACTGGAGTCGACGCCTGGGACGGCATGTCCTCATCCTGGCAGTGGGCGATCTGGGACGCGGGTTCAAGGGGTCTCTGGCATCCCGACACTCCAGCCGCTTCGGGGAGCGGTGGAGTGATGCCACGGCGCTGGAGGCGGCCTTCATCCACGGGCTCACCCGCTTCCCGGACCAGGGGAGGGGGCAAGGGATCCAGCAGATGCGCAAGCAGGTCCGCCGCTGGGACGGGGTGATCGCAGTGCGGAGCGGAACGGCCCGGATCGCCGATGTGCCGGACTGGGAAGACCTTCCGCCCCTGGAGACGAACCTTCCCCCCATGCCGGGGGCTCAGATCACCATCCTCCTGCCGGAGCGACTCCCGGAGGAGGGGAGGTAGGGATGGAGCCTCACGACCCTTCCCCCCGGCTGGACGCCTTCACGGTGGATCTGAGGGATGTGCTGGACCGGAATGTGGCCAGCCTCTACTCGCATCTGGTGACACGACCCACGGGGAGGGCCGTTCGATTGGCCATCGAATCCCAACTACGGGAGTTGGGGCTTCCGGCCCTCTCCCTGGTGGATCTGTCGTCGGTGGCCATCCTGGACTACTCGTGCGCCGATGAGGTGGTGGCGAAACTGCTCCTGGCTCGGCGCTCCCCATCAGCACCCCATCGAGAGGTGTTTTTCGTCTTCCACGGGGTCCGCGAGCATCACCGGGAGCCCATCCTGGAGGTTCTGGAACGGCACCGGTTGGCTGCGGTGACCCGGGCCCACGACGCCGGGCGTGACTTCGAACTCCTGGGGACGGTGGCACCGGAGGAGGCCCGGATCTGGGCCCGCCTCCAGCTTCTTCGTCGTGTGCCGGCTCCCCGGATCGAAGAGGCCTTCCCAGATCCAACGGAGCGCCTCACCCTGGAGGGACTCGCCCATCGGGGCCTCATCTTCCGACACCCCACCCGGGGGGATCTCCACGCCCTGAGCTCACTCCTCTGACGGGCGACTCCCGGCCGGGGACTCTCCCTGAGGCGCCACTCCCTCCCCACTCTACCCTGGAGTCCCGCACCATGGACCGAGACCCCCGCTCTTCCCTCGCCACCCGGGCCATCCATGGGGGAGCCGTTCCCCTGGTGGAAGGCGCGCCCGTGGTTCCGCCTCCTGTCCAGTCCGCCACCTTCGTGGGGGGCGGCCCCGATGGAGATCCCGATCTCCTCTACACCCGCTACGGGAACAATCCGACCCAGCGAGCGTTGGGGGGCCGGATCGCATCGCTGGAGGGGACGGAGGCAGGGGTAGGGGTGGGGAGTGGCATGGCCGCCATCGCCCTGGCCATCCTCTCCCTGGTTGAGGCGGGAGATCGGATCGTCAGTTCCCGGTTCCTCTACGGAGCAACTCGGTCCTTCATGGACTCGGAACTGCCTCGTCGGGGCGTGTCGGTGGATTGGGTCGATCCGTGGGAGCCCGGGAGCTGGGAAGACGCCGTCGGGCCCGGGACCCGGCTCCTCTATGTGGAGTCGCCGGTCAACCCCACCCTGCGCATCGTGGATGTGCGGGAGGTGGTGAAGGTGGCTCGGGAGCACGGAATCCCGGTGGTCATGGACGCCACCTTCTCCTCGCCGGCAAACTTCCGCCCCGGTGAGCACGGTGTGGATCTGGTGATCCACTCGGCCACCAAGTACCTGGGGGGCCACTCGGACCTCATTGCCGGGGTCGTGGCCGGGTCCGGTGAGCGGATCCAGGCCATAACCCGTCTCCTCCACCTCTATGGTCCGGCGCTGGATCCCCACACCGCCTGGCTCCTTGATCGGGGGATCCGAACCCTCCATGTGCGGATGGAGCGCCACAACCGGAATGCGCTGGAGCTGGCACGGTGGTTCGAGACGGCTCCGGAGGTGACCCGAGTGGTGCATCCGGGCCTTCCGTCGCACCCCGACCACCGTCTGGCGGCGGAACTCATGGATGGATTCGGGGGGATGCTGGCGGTGGAGCTCAAGGGGGGCGGTCCGGCGGCCGATGCCTTCTGCAGGGCTCTCGCGCTGGCCACGGTGGCTCCCAGTCTGGGCGGGGTCGAGACGCTGGTTTCCCTGCCGCGCTTGACCTCCCACCGGGGGATGAGTCGGGCGGATAGGGAGGTTGCGGGCATTCCCGAGGGACTCGTGCGGATCTCTGCGGGGATCGAGGGGTTGGAGGACCTGAAAGAAGACTTCGCCCGGGCGCTGGGGGCGGCGGCGGAAGTCGCCGATTCCGCTTGATCGCTCCTCGGGTCCGGAGTACGTTGAAGATCTGGGAGGCTGGCGGTGTCAAGAAGGCTTCCCCTGCGCCCTCACCCCGGGAGGTCCCATGACGAATGAGGAGAAGATCCAGGAAGTCCTGGATCAGATCCGCCCCGCCCTCCATGCCGATGGCGGAGATGTGGAGTATCTGGGCTTCGACCCGGTTGATGGCGTGGTGCAGTTGCGACTCCTGGGAGCCTGTGAGTCCTGTCCCATCTCCATGCTTACCCTCAAGGAGGGCATCGAGAAACGGATCCGGAATTCGGTGCCGGAAGTGACCGAGGTCCTGGCCGTCTGAGGGGCGCAGCGGTATTCCCGACCGGCCGGTTCCCGGGCCGGGGACGGCGGCGCCCTGGGTCGGGGCGCCGTTTCCATTTTCTCCCGGCGAACTGATCCATCCACGGAGACCCGATCCGGCACCAGTTGCCACCTTTATCCTCCCCCAAACGAACATCGATGACCCAGAATTCCATGCAGGAGCAGGTCCTTGCAGCCCTTCGCGGTGTCCTCCACCCCCATACCGGGGAGGACCTGATGGCGGCCGGGTACGTTCGGGACGTGGAAATCCGCCCCGACGGCGAGGTTCGCTTCGCCTTCACCCTTCAGCCCCAGGATCCCGGATCCCTTGTGAAACAGGCGCGGAGTGCGGTGCAGGCGGTGGACGGGGTCGGGAAGGTGAAGGTGAATGTGCAGCTTCCCCAGGCCGGGACCCAGCCCTCGGCGGCTCCGGCACCCCCGCGCCCGGCCCCCAGCGCGCCTCCGTCCGGTGGCGGCGGGGGGCTGAAACCGGGCTCAGTACCGGCGCCGACCCCCAAGCCGGGGATCCTCTCGGAGACGGACCATGTGGTGGCAGTGTCTTCGGGGAAGGGAGGGGTCGGAAAGTCCATGGTAGCCAGTAACCTGGCGGCGGCCCTGGCGGACCAGGGGCTCCGGGTGGGGCTCCTCGATGCGGACATTTACGGCCCCAATATCCCCCGGATGTTCGGTGAGACCCGGCGTCCCAGGGTGACCGGTGGGAAGGGCAAGGAGATGATCGAGCCACTGGAGGCCCACGGTGTGCGGCTCATGAGTCTCGGATTCCTCCTGGAGGAAGAGCAGCCCGCCATCATGCGTGGCCCCCTCATTGCCGGGATCCTTCGCCAGTTCCTGGAGCAGGTGGATTGGGGCCCCCTGGATGTGCTGGTGGTGGACATGCCGCCGGGGACCGGGGACGCCCAGCTCTCCCTGGTCCAGACCATCGATGTGGATGGGGCGGTCATGGTCTCCACCCCCCAGGCGGTAGCGGTGGGAGATGTGCGGCGGGGCGTGAAGATGTTCGAACGGGTCAACACCCAGGTGCTGGGGATCGTGGAGAATATGGCGGGAGAAGTCTTCGGCTCCGGCGGCGGAGAGGCTCTGGCCGGCGACATGGGGCTGAACTTCCTGGGCCGTGTGCCCCTGGACCCTGCGGTGCGCGAAGCAGGCGACGCCGGGAAGCCCACGGTGCTGTCGGCGCCGGATTCCCCGGCAGGTCAGGCTCTGGCCAAGGTGGCCGAGGCGGTCTTCAAGGCGCTGCACACGGCGAAGGCGGGAGCTATCTCATCATGATGATGCGCATCCCCTTCCTTCCCCGACCCTCCCGGGAGGAACTCCTCACCCGACCCCTCCACGTCCTGGTCCGAGACTATCCGGAAACGCTGGAGAACCTTCGGGGCCATGGGGTCTCTCCCGAGGAGTTCGGCGACCTTCGTCTGGAGGAGTTCGAGAACCCGGAGGGGCTCCTGGACGAGTTGGAGGACGCCACCGCCTGGCGACCTCCCATGGGACGCGCCTGAGTCCGGCATGCCTCGGATCACCCTCCTCACAGACTTCGGGACCCGGGACGGATACGTTGGCGCCGTAAAGGGGGTCATTTCGTCCATCTTCCCCGGTGTGCTCCTGGATGACATCTCCCACGACCTGGACCAGGGCGACATTCGAGGGGCTTCCCTGGCGCTGGAGCGTTACTGGGACCGGTTCGCCAGAGGGACGGTTCACCTGGCGGTGGTGGATCCAGGGGTGGGGACGGGACGCCGGGCCCTGGCGATAGAGGTGGAGCGCCGCTTCCTGGTGGTCCCGGACAACGGCATCGCCACACCCATCCTGGCGTCAGGATCGCCGTGGCGGGCCGTGGCGCTGGAACCGGGGGCGTATCTGGAACCTCCGGAGAGCCGGACCTTCCACGGCCGGGACCTCTTCGCTCCGGCGGCGGCGTATCTGGCTCGTGGGATCCATCTGTCGCGGCTCGGATCACCGGTGGATGATCCGGTTCTCCTTCCCCGGCCGGCCGTCCAGCGTGACGCGGAGACCGTGGTGGGGGAAGTCATGGTGGTGGACCGGTTCGGGAATCTGGTGACGAACCTGGAGGGAGGGCTCCTGGAGGGAGTTGGGGAGGTGCAGGTGGCCGGTCGCCGCATCCCGGTCCGGAAGACCTACGGGGAGGTGGAACCCGGGGAACTCCTGGCGTTGGCCAATTCGGACCGGAGGGTGGAGGTCGCGGCCCGGGACGATTCGGCGGCGCGGCTGCTGGATGTGGAGGCTGGGGTGAAGGTCCGGATCAGCGACCGCTCTCCAGCCATTCCCGATCCCCATCGGAGAGAGCCGTCCGAGACTTCCGACGATCCAGAAGCTTGAGGACGACCCATCCCACCAGGATGATGGGGGCCACCTTGAAGAGGAGGAACCCGCCGAGCCCGAATGCCAGGGAGAAGACGGTCCCCACCACCGAGAGAACCACGCCGAGGACCACCAGGGTGATGAACCCCACGGCGAAGAAGGTCAGAAGTGTGCCCCACATAACAGTTCTCCCACGATCAGTTTGATGTGATGGGACGACCGGAAAGCCGCCCCGGGTGAGTCAGGGGCGGACCCCGAAACGATCCTTCTGTTCTCACTACCCCGGCGCATGCCGTCCGGTTGCGGCCTCAGCGTCCCAGGGTCTCCACCGAGACGCTTCCCAGAGCGGCGCCCAGTTGGATCTCGATCTGTTGCCGGCTCTCGTCCCAGTTGCGGGATTGCCAGACATTCCCATTCCGGACCAAATCCGGCGCGTCCATGGACACCAGGAATCCGCTCCGGGTCAAGCGGACCCCCACCTGGGGGGGGACGGCGATCTCCAGGTTCCCCAGCCCCATGGAGACCTCGAGGCGCGTTCGGTCCCGGAGGAGGCCGTCCAGTTCGAGACGGACATCCCCGACTCCGGCGTCCACCTTGATCTCTTCCGCATTCAGGCGCCCGAGTCCTCGCGCCTTGAAGGCCGCCGCCCCTATCTGGAAGCGGGCCCGCTCCATCTCCACGGGATTCGCTCGTGAGACGTCGAGACGCGTGTCCGAGGCTCCGGTGGTGAAGCTCAGCTCCCGGAGGGGAATGCCGCCCAGCTCCAACTCCGCCTGGACCGCGCCCAACTCCAGGTCGAGGCGCACCGGCACCCGGTTCCCGAGACGGAAGTTCAGTTCGCCATGCTCCGCCGTCCGACGCAGTCCCCCTCGCAGTCTTGTTGAACCTTCAACATGGGAGCGGATCTCCAGGTGTCCGTCCCGGTAGCGGTGGGAGATCTCCTGCTGCTCTTCGTCGAAGTGGGCCCGAAGCTGATAGAGGCGGCCTGCCGCAGCGGGGGTGAGGGTGAAGGTGCCCGCCCCGTACTGCACCTCCACCGTGAGCTCCCGCTCCGTCCCCACGTCCCGGGCCGCCTGAAAGGTGGCCGGGGTCTGGGCGCCAAGGTCCACCGCGCCCGGCAAGAAGAGACCTGACACCAGGATCAGGAAGGCCAGGGTGAGTCCGGACAGAACCCCGGAGTCAGTTCTCATCGCTGGGGCTCCCGTCCGGATCCGGTCGTTGCTCCCCCACGGATGATGCGGGGGGAGGAGTTCCGGGGCCACCACCCTGAGGGCGGGGAGCACCGGAGGGCGGTGTCGGGGGTTCATCGTCATCCCAAGGGTCGGATCCTCCCCAGGCCCAGCCGGATCCGGCATAGAGAGGGTCACGGCCACCCCGGGAGAGGACCACAGCGCCCAGGCCCACCGTCCCCGTGATCACCACCAGGAGGACCCCGGCGAAGGTCACCACTCCCTGGAAGATGGAGAACCACGCTCCTCCCATCCGGAAGACCCCGGCCACGGCAAAGAGTCCCAGCAGGAGCGCCAAGCCCGCCGCCAGTTGCATGGCGGGCCGGGGCCCGTCCAGGGAATCCAGACCCTGCAGTCCCCGCCGACCGAGCCAGCTCCCGGCATTCCTCGAAACCGCCAGGAACCCGAGCGTCCCCGCCGCCATCAGGGCCAGGGGAAACAGGGGGATCCAGAGGAGCATCACCGGGATCCCGATGATGGTGACCGCCAGGAGCACGATCCCCGCAATCCAGATGGGGAAGGCCAGGATACCGGAGGCCACACCCACCAAGCCGGATCGTCCCGGGGCATTGCGGGCCGTGCGAGCCACAATCTCGAAGTGACGGGGGAAGAAGTGGAGGGTCACCAGCCCCAGCCCCAGGAGGATCCCGAAGGTCACCACGGTCTGGAGTACCTGGGCGATCCCTCGTCCCACATTCCGGAAGAAGCCCCGTTCCCCAGTGCCGGTGGAGACGACCACCCGGGACGGCGGGGCGGCGGATCGGTCCCGGGCACGCTCTCCGGCTTCCAGCGCCGCCTCCACCTCCCGGCGGATCTCGTCCCGGAGGGTCGCTTCGGGGCGGGCCGGGACCGGATCCATGCGAGCCACGCCGCCGGAGACCCGCTCAGCCACCTCCTCCGCTCCTTGGGTGTCGAACCAGCGGAGGCGCCCTTCAATGATGCCGTCGTTGCCCATGACGATGGATCCGCCCAGGAGGATCACATCCCCCTCGATCTGCCCGTCCACCTGGAAATCGGACTCCAGCCCCAGGAGGGAGGCGGCCACCCGCTCGTCCGGGGCGATCCGTACCGTTTCGCCCACATGGACCCGCAGGTCCCGGGGCGTTAGATCCGCCACTGTCCCGGTCAGCGCACGGAGCCATTCGGGACGGGTCAGGAGCTGGGCCAGGACATCCCCGGCCTGGTCTTGTCCATCCACCCTGAGAAGGGATGGGGTGTCCACCTCCGGCTCCAACTCGGCGCTCAGCCGCTCCTGAATGGTCCGGGCCGCCCCGGCGGCGTCATCACCCAGTCCAGTGGGAGGGGTCCATTCCCGGAGGAGATCGCCGATGCTTCCATTCTCCAGCGCCACAGCACGGCCCAGGAGGGTCCGCCACGCACTCTCCAGCTCATCACCTGCCCGGTAGCTGCCCACCACGGAGCCATCTACCAGAATCTGTCCATCCCGGAACTCAAGGGAGAGCCCCCGGCCATCCCGGAACTCGAGTTCCAGGGCCGCAGCGCCTGCCGCTACCGTGACCTGGTGGGAAACGATGCCTCCGTCGCCGGTCTGCGCCTCCAGGGGGCCTGGCGACAGTACGAGCGCCAGTGGGAGGAGGAGGGCGCTCAGGGAGCGGATGATCCTATTCATGACGGCCCACCTGTGGAGAGGGAGCGAGAACGTTTCGGTAGAGAATCCAGACTGCGGCCAGGGTTAGGGTCCATGCGCCAATGAGGAGCGCCAGGGCAGCTCCCGGCGCCGCCGCGAGCTGCCCGGCCAACTCCCACGCCGCCATTGCCACCGGGCTCTGGATCAGCCACTGGGATGCCCAGGCACCGGCCGCGCCCAGGCCGTCGGCCACCCGCCAGCGGAGGAAGGTGGCCAGGGCCTCCCACGACACCAGGGGGTGGGCCACAACCGCTCCCACCAGGGTCATGACGACCAGCGTGGGCACCACGGCCACAGCGCCCAGCACTCCCCAGGAACCTGGGGTGGTGGGTACGAAGCGTCCGGCGGCGCGAGCTGCCCCCTCGGCCCAATCCAAGACCCGCTCGAGTCCGGCGGGCACCGGGGTCGGAGCCCTGGATCGCGCCCGGTGGGCCTCCATGACCCGGTCCGCGAAACCCGGCGACGGCTCCAGGCGAGGGATCTCCGCAAGGGTGCTGAAGACCGGTTCCCACTCCGCCACCTGGCCCCGGCACTGGCCACAGTCGGCCAGGTGCTCCCGGGCCATGACCAGTCGACGACCGGGGAGGGCTCCGTCCAGGAGATCCTGGATAAGCTCGGGGGTGAGATGGCGGTCAGGCGTCTGGCCGCCGGTCCACCCGGGGAGGAGGCGGCGCCACCACGACGGCCGGGCCGGCGTGGTGGCGGGCGTTGCCTCGGACTCCTCAGCCACTAATGTCCCGGTGGCGCGGACTCCGGCCAGGACCCGATCCCCGAAGGCTGAGGAGGGGACCAGGGCCGGCAGATCATCCAGTTCAGCCAGGAGCACCTGCCACCCCTCCAGCTCAGCCGCGCACCGGCGGCAGCCGGCCAGGTGGGTCTGCACCGGCTCGATCTGCTCCGCCGGGAGCTCACCATCCAGGTAGGCCTGGAGCGTGTCGCTGGACAGATGGGGGTTCGAATCGTTCACCGGTCCTCCTGGACAGGCCTGGGTCGAACGGGATCGGCGCTGGGGTCACTGATCCCTACGGATCTGCCCAGTGCGGGGTTTCGAATGGTCATACCGCAACTTCCTCCAGGAGCCCCTTCAGTTCGCCGCGGCCCCGATGGATGTAGGTCTTCACCGTACCCAGAGGCAGTTCCATGATGTCCGAGATCTCCTGATAGCTGTGCCCCTCCACATGCCGGAGGATCACGGCCGTCCGGTACTCGGGTCGGAGCCGGCCCATGGCCACCTCGATCCTGGAGCCCAGCTCCCGGTTCTCCGTGTAGGCCTCCGGGGTCTCGCTCCGGTCCGGGATATCGAACCCGGTGCGATGTTCCTCCTCGGTGGAGCCGGCGTTGGGGGCGCCGTCGATGGAGACGGTGGCGAGTTCCCGCTTCCGGAGCCGGTCGATGGCCATGTTGTTGGCGATCTTGAAGATCCAGTTGGAGAAGCGGTAGCTGGGGTTGTACGTATGGATGGCGCTGAAGGCCTTCACGAACGCTTCCTGGGCCACGTCCTCGGCGGTCTCCCGATTCCGCACCATGCGGAATACCAGGGAGAACACGGGCCTCTCGTAGCGAACGAGAAGCTCGCGGAAAGCCCGCTCCCGGCCCTCGCAGGCCCGGGCGGCCAGTTCCCTGTCATCGAGCTGAGCGTAGTCCACCGGCTCTAGGACTCCGTGGTCCAGGGGGTTGAGAAGGGGGCCGGGTGGAGCGTGGGCCTTGCCGGAGCATCCGGATCCGGAACCACGTGGACCCAGCCCCCCTTTGACCCTCCCTACGAAGGGTGGGCGGTGCGAGTTTCAGGAGGTCCATGGCCGGATCTCCCGGCGGCATGGAAGGTATTCCCTCCTTCTCAGGCTCCGGATCCCATTCCGGAGCGTTTCAGCCAAGCTATCCAACAGGCCCTTCGATGGCGACGACACCCGAGGCCCGCCCCCACCGGGGCGAAGCTCGCGAACGGCAGGTCCGCACCCTCTTTTCGGAGATCGCTCCCCGGTACGACCTCCTGAACCACGTCCTGAGTCTCAACATCGACCGGCGCTGGCGGCGTCGGGCTGTGGACCTGCTGGATGTGCCCCCCGGGGACCCGGAGGTCCGGGTGCTGGACGCCTGTGCCGGAACCTACGACCTGAGCCTGGAGTTGACTGGTCGAAAGGGCTTCTCCGGGCGTGTGGTGGCCTCGGACTTCGCCCGGCCCATGCTGGTGGAGGGGCAGGGGAAGCTCCGGGGTAATCCCATCGCCCCGGTCTGCGGAGATACCCTTCGCCTCCCTTTCCCCGATGGGGCCTTCCACCGGGCCATGGTGGCCTTCGGGGTCCGGAACCTATCGGATCCGGCCCGGGGCTTTGCCGAGTTCGCCCGGGTGCTGAGTCCCGGCGGGAGGCTGGTGATCCTGGAGTTCACCACTCCGCCCAACCGGCTTACCCGGGGGCTCTACCTCTTCTACTTCCACCGGATCCTCCCCCTCATCGGACGGATCGTGTCGGGCCACCCCTGGGCCTACACCTACCTGCCCGAGTCGGTGAAGGAGTTCCCGGGGCCCGATGAGTTGGCGCGGATGCTGGAAGCCAACGGCTTCCAGCGGGCCGAATGGAGCTACCTCACCGCCGGGATCGCCGCCATCCACGTGGCCATCAAGGAAGAGTCTCCGGAGTGAAGGCCGAAAGGGAGCCGTCGGTGGAGAGTCGGTAGACGGGTCCCAGCGCCTCCAGCCTCTCGAGCCCCGCCCCGAACCGGTCCGGATCGCCCACCAGGAGGATGGTCATGGATGAGGGGTCGATGTGGGCCTGGGATACCCGGAGAACGTCTTCCGGCTTCACGGCGGCGATCCCCTCGAGGTAACGCTCCAGCCAGTCTTCCGGGAGCCCCTGGGCCAGGTCACCCATGCGGCGCGAGACCACCTGGCGCGACGACTGGAAGGCGAAGACATATCCGTTCAGGATCTGGTCCAGTGCGGTGCGGACCTCCTCAGGCTCCGGCGCCTCGGTACGCATGTCGTCCAGGATCTCCAGGATGAGTTCCACCGCCTCCACCGTGCGCTCCGGTCGGGTGGCGGTGACGGCTCCCACCAGGCCCTCATGGCGGACCGGTGTGGTCCAGAGCGACGAGGCGCCGTAGGTCATTCCCTCTTCCGATCGGACCCGAGTCATGAGCCGGGAGCTGAAGCCGCCTCCCCCCAGGATCAGGTCAGCCACCCGAGAGGCGAAGAAGTCCGGGCTGTCTTCCTGGACGATCCCTCCAGGCTGGGCCATTACGATGGTGGTCTGTTCCAGGGGACGGGGGAGGATGACCACCGACGGACCCGGGCGCATCTCGGGGATGGGCGCCTCCGGAAGCGGCTCGTCGCAGGTGGGCCACCGCTCCAGGAAGGCCCGGATCCGGGGTTCGGTCTCGTCCCAGGAGAGATCCCCGGCCACCCCCACGATGAGGCGGTCCCGGCAGAGGAGTCGGGCCGCCAGCTCCTGGAGCCGTTCCAGGGTGAAGTTCTCCGGTTCCAGGTCCACCTCCTCCAGCTGCCACCCCACCGGGTGGTCACCGAAGACGAGGCGGTTGAACTCCTCGAAGGCCAGAGCGGTGGCGTTATCGGTCCGGCGCCGGAGACGGTCCAACTCCTGCGTCCGCCAGATCTCCACCGCCTCCGGGTCGAAGCCCGGCTCGGTAAGGATCTCTCCCACCAGGTCCAGTCCCTCGTCCACCGCCCCGGTGAGGGCGTTCATGGAGACGTAGCGTCCCCCGCCACCGCTACCGAATCCCAGTTGGATGGCGGCCAGGTCCAGGCGAAGATCCAACGAGTCGGGGGGGAGGCGCCGGGTGCCCCCATTCCGGAGGAAGGAAGAGAACCCCAGAAGAGGCGCCAGATCTTCCCGAGGAAAGTGATTCGGTCCTCCCCGGAGTTGGATGAAGACGTCCACCAGGGGGAGAGCGGGGTCGTGAAGGTGGTAGACCGGCACGTCCAGGACGTGGTGCTCCGAGGCCTGGGGCACCTCAGGGGTGAGTTCCGGGAAGGAGAGGGCCTCGACCGCGTCCCGCCCAATGGGGCGGGGGTCGGGGCGGTCCTGGGGAGGAGGGACGGGGAGGGCCGGAGGAAGGTCGGGCAGGGTGTCCGCCGGCGCCCTGTCCAACGGTGGGGTTCGCCCATGGGCACCCTCCTGGGAAGCCCTGGGTGGGGAGGAAGCGGCAAGCGTGGCGTCACCGGCCCCGCTCCTGGGGGAACCCTCTTCTCGTCGCAGGATCCCCACCGTCCGGGTGCGGGGGTGGAAGTACTCGTCCAGTACCCTCAGCACGTCGTCGGCAGTGACCTGGGTGAGGCGGACCTGGGACTGGAAGAGGGCCCGCCAGTCGCCGTGGAAGCTTTGGGACGCCGCCAACTGGAGCGCCAACCCCAGGTCGGAGGTGAGTCGCCGGACCCCTGACGCCTCGAGGCGTCGGCGGAGCCGTTCCATCTCCACCTCGGTGGGAGGGGAGGTGCGGAGCCGCTCCAACTCCTCGTAGATGACCGCTTCCACCTCTTCGGGGGTGTGGGGCGCCCTGGGCGTGGCCTGGATGGTGAAGAGGCCGGGGAAGCGACCGCCGGGGGTGGCGCCTGCGGTAACGGCGGTGGCCATTTGCTCGTCCCTCACCAGTCGGCGATAGAGGCGCGAGTCCCTCCCTGCCACCAGGAGGCTGGAGAGGATGGCCAAGGCAGGGGCATCGTCGTGGTGGGCGGAGGGGATCTTCCACCCCACCACCAAGCGCGGTTCGGCGTCCCAGAGTACCTCCACCCGACGCTCTCCCCGTTGCTCCGGCTCCCGGGCCAGTACCGGTGGTGGTGGTCCCCGGGGCTCCATAGGGCCGAAGTAGGCTTCGGCCCAGACCCTGGCCGAGTCCGGATCGATGTCCCCCACCAGCACCGCGGTGGTATTGTCGGGGCCGTAGTGGCGCCGGTAGTACTCCTCCACCTGGGAACGGGTGAGGGTCTCGATATCGGCCATGTGGCCGATGGGCGCCACGCCGTACGGATGCACCCGGAAGGCCGCCCCCATGTGCGCTTCCCAGAGGGCACCGCCGGGGCTCGTGTCCAGCACCTGGCGCCGCTCCTCCTCAATGACCCGGCGCTCGGCATAGAACTCCCGGAAGACGGGATTGCGCATCCGGTCCGCCTCCATGGCGAACCAGAGTTCGGCCCGGTTCGCCGGAAGCTCGATGAAGTACTCGGTGGCCTCGTAGCTGGTGGTGGCATTCATGCTCCTGGCGCCGGCCCGAGAGTAGATCCGGTCGAATTCACCGGGTACCACCAGGACCCGGGCCGAATCCTCCAGGATGCCGATCCTCTCTTCCAGGCGTAGGATCTCCGCCGAGTCCGGTGACGGGAGGAGCCCCCTCGCCAGGAGGAGGGTGTCGTGGGCGGCGTCCATGCGGGCAAAGAGCGCCACCTCCGCCTCCGCATCCACGGTGCCCACGGTGGTGGTCCCTTTGAATAGAAGGTGCTCCAGGAAGTGCACGATGCCGGTGTGGCCCAGCGCCTCGTTCACGCTCCCCACCGGAATGTGGGTCACGAAGGAGACGGTGGGAGCGCCGGAGCGGGGCACCACCAGGAAGTGCATGCCGTTGTCCAGGGTGAACTCACGAACGTCCAGTTGGACGTCCTGCCCCGCCGCCTCCGCCGCCCCCCATCCCGGTCCCGCAAGGGCCAGAGCGATGAGAAGGAGGGCTGGGAAGCGAATGAGGATCTTCACGGTGGGCTCCGGGGCGGGGCGTCGGGGGCGGGTTGGCAGTTCGGGCAGAAGAAGGCGGAGCGATTGCCGAACACCTCCCGCTCCACGGGGGTGCGGCAGCGGGGGCAGGGCTCTCCGTCCCGACCGTATACCCGGAGGGCTCCGCCATAGCTCCCCTCCCACCCCTGGGCCGTCCGGTAGTCCCGGAGGGTGGTGCCCCGGGCCTCGATGGCGTCCCGGAGCACCCGGCGGATGGCCCGGTGGAGGCGGGGGATCACCGGGGCTGGGATGGCGGAGGCCGGGGTCCGGGGGTGGATCCCCGCCAGGTGAGCGGCTTCGTTGGCGTAGATGTTCCCCACCCCGGCCACCTTCCGCTGATCCAGTAGCCAGGAGCGGATGGGGGAGCGGGAGGCTGAGCACGCCTCCCGGAGGTAGCGGGCGGTGAAGCTCCGTTCCAGGGGCTCCGGGCCCAGGGAGCGGGACCAGCGGCGGTACTCTCCCGCGTCCAGAGCCCGGAGGAGGCCGAAGCGGCGGACATCATGATAGACCAGGATGCCGCCTCCGTCCCCGTCTCGTTCAGAAAGGGAGAACTCCACCGCCGGGTGGGTGGGCGGAGGCGAGGCGTCTGCCGGTGGGCGGTAGAGCAGTCGACCGGACATGCCCAGGTTCACCACCAGGCGGATCTCGTCGTCCAGGGCGATGACGATGTTCTTGCCCCGGCGGCCCACCGTCCGGATCACCCTGCCGGTGAGGGCATGGGCGAAGCGGGGGGGCGGCCCCTCCACCACGTCGGGACGGATCACCGTCACCCGCTCCAACCTCCGTCCGTCCAGGGACTCCAGAAGACCCCGGACGATGGTCTCTGCCTCGGGTAGCTCAGGCACGATGGGCGCGGCCGCGGGGGAGTGGGTCGGGATCGGGGGGGGTGGCGATTCAGCCCGAGGTGGCGCCTGAGTCCCGGGACGCCCGCCCCCGGATGGGGGGGGAGGGCTGCGTCTGGTCCGAGCCTTCGGGGGTGGCGGCTCCCGCCATGGCCCTCCACCC